>SAMEA103957793__coassemble_50_pt1 | contig 66988 bp, 77 predicted proteins | sample SAMEA103957793__metabat2_high_PE_005 | metagenome-assembled genome bin SAMEA103957793 (sample SAMEA103957793) | gut metagenome | biome: gut; material: feces | host: Canis lupus familiaris | collected 2014 | reverse complement strand
ATAAACATAGCTAATTATAAATAAAAGAAATATATACACGCATACGTTCGTGCGGATGAGCCTTATATAAATAAGGAATAAAACTTAGGCTATATATAGTTTTATAAGTTTTTTGAACAGAAATATCAATCCTCCTTTTTTTGAATTAGGAAAGTATTATTATGATGATGTAAAAAATAAAATGAATGGTGAATTTAATATCGTTACGTTAGATGAATTGGGTTATATTTTTTATGAAGTTAAATTTATTAATCATAAATTGAAATTGCCTGATATTTTAAAAGAAATAGAACAGGTTAAGCAAACAGGACTTGAGTGCTATAAATATGGTTTTATTGTGCGAAAATTTTATGGATATATTGTGTTCAATAATATGCACAATTATAAAGCTATAATTGTACATAATCTTAAACTAGAATCAATCTGTTTGCTATGATTTTCATTAAATGTTATAATTAAACTACAAAGTTATAAGGAGTTTAATATGAGAATAAAGGATATAATTAGTCATGGTAAAGTCTATGCTAAAGTTAAGAAGATAGACTTTAATGCTTCAAAAGACAAAGAAATAACTTTAGATAGTTTTTTTAAAACTGTAGAGCTATTAAAGTCTAGATTAGAAAAAAGTTCTAATGAATATAATTCAATTTTATTATTAATGTTAAATGATAAATATTTATTAGAAAAGATAGTTAATAGTTATAATAAGGAATTAAGTGTTACATCTGCAGTTAAAGATGCTATAGACTTTTATCGTAATGAGTTGCTAACATCTAATAATCAATATATTCAAGAAAGAACTGTTGATTTAGACAATTTAGAATATTTAATATTATCTAGTATTAATGATAATAAAGTAGATAAACTAGATAATGATTATATTATAGTATGTGAAGAATTATATCCTTTCTTTTTACTTGATAATATAAATCATATTAAAGGTATTATATCACTTAGGGGTGGTAGATTATCACATGCAGCTATTTATGCTAGAGCCCATGGTATTCCTTATGTATTAGTAGATAAACTAGACTTTGATTTTGATAAAGAATACTTAATTGATACTTCTTTAGATTTGATTAGTGACAATTGTCCACTTAATATTATTGAAGAAGAAAAATATGATGATATAGAAAAGTATACTGTTAATACTAATATTAACATTTATGCAAACATTTTTAATAATATGGATATTAATAGTGTTATAAAGTATAAATTTAAAGGTGTAGGTTTATATCGTACAGAATTCATTTTTATGAATCTTAATAAACCGATGCCACTAGATATTCAGTATGATGTTTACTTTAAAGCTGCTAACAAGATTTATCCAAATAATATAACATTTAGAACATTTGATATTGGTGATGATAAAAAATTACCATACCTTAAAACTAGGGGTAAAGGTGTATTTAATTATCTTCACAATTTAGATTTATTTAAAACTCAACTAGAAGCGTTAGTAAAAGCTAATAATAAAGGTAATGTTAAAATTATGTTTCCTATGATTAGAACATTTGATGAATATAAGTTGTTAAAAAATATCACCTTAGATATTGCTAATAAGGGTAATTATAATATTCCTCAAATTGGTATGATGTTAGAAACTAAGGAAGCTTTAATGCATCTAGAAGACTTTAAAACTGTGGATTTTATTAGTTTGGGTACTAATGATTTAACGAAAGAACTATTTAATATAGACCGTGATCAAATAAATAGAATAGAATTATATTATAATGAATTATTAAAAGTTATTAAAAGAGTAGTAGAATTTACTAAAAAACATAATATACCATTATCTATATGTGGTGAGATAGCAGCTAATGGTAAGATATCTAAAGACCTAATAGAAATAGGAGTAACAAATTTTTCGGTTTCTACTGAGTGCTTTAGAGGTATTTTGAGTGCTATTAATGAATAATATATAATAGGAGAGTTAGCTCTCCTAAAAAAATTATAATTTTTTGGCACTTAACACTTGACTTTGCCAAAGTATGTGCTATAATATAGTTGTAATTGGCAGATAGATATAAAGAGTGCCAATTTGGAGGTAAGACTTATGTATAACGAAATGAATAATTTATTTGATTTATTAACAAAAGGATTTAATAGCTATGATCCTATTAAGATTGATTTAATTCAAGGTGATAACAACTATGTTGTGTTAGCAAACTTACCAGGTGTAAAGAAAGAAAATGTAGAGATCTCATTTGAAAATGGCTATTTAAGTATTTTTGTTAAAGCAAATGAGGCAAAAGAAGATGTTAAATACATTGTTAAAGAAAGAGAAAATAGTGAAAAGAAACGTCAAATTTATTTAGGCGATATTGAAGTAAAGAATATTAATGCTAAAATGGCTGATGGTGTATTAACTGTTACAATCGCCTTAAAAGAACCAGAAGAAAAGCAAATACATAAAATTGTAATTGAATAATTTAAATTTGGAGGAATAATTATGAGAAGAAATGCTTTTAATTTAACAAGCATCGACAATAATTTATTCCCTAACTTCGAAAAAGTTATGAGAACAGATGTTATCGACGCTAATAACGAATATCATCTAAATATTGAACTCCCTGGATATAACAAGGAAGATATTAGTGTAAGCTACGATGATGGTTACTTAACAATTCATGCTAAACATGAAGTAAAAGAAGAAAAGAAAGTTCATAGTGAAATCACTTATAGTCAAGAAGCATCAAGGAGCTTTTATGTAGGTGATATTGATGAATCATTAATCAAAGCAAAATATGAAGATGGTATATTAAAGCTAAATGTACCAAAACAAGTTTCTGAAGAAAAACAAAATTTAATATCAATTGAATAAAAAAAAGAAGAGGCTGTTAACTTAATTAATAGCTTCTTCTTTTTTATTAATCTACATTTTTCTCTTCAATTATATTATATTTGTCATCTATTTTGATATATTTATGTTGGTATTGGTTGAAGTGCCCAATAACTCCACATAAACTAGTATCTTTACATATTGACATATTTATCCCTTTTACAGTTGATTTATCTATATAATCGACATGTACACCTTTTACACAGTAGATTTCTTTTCCTTGTTCTATTGTGCCATAATTTGATAATACAAAATCATCTGCTAATGTACCTAAATAATATGATAAGTCTTCTTTAAAATCTGAAATAAATGTAATACTAGAATCCTTAATTTTTAGGTTAAATAACAATTTTGTTGGTTTTTTTGTAATAACTTTAATATTTTTAACTTTATGAAATGGAAATAAATATAGACCAAAACCAACCAAAGCAATAAATGCACCTATAGAACCGATCATTGTCCATAATAAATCACTAGTATAATATAGTGTAATATATATAATGAATCCTAGTGTTATTAAAGATAGAGTAAATAATATAATTGATGGTACGATACTAGTTGATTTGCCTTTAACTTCACGTTCAAATTCTCTTTGTCTACGTGTTTTAAAAATTCTTCTCCCCTTTAATAACCATACCATTATTGCTATATAGGCTAGGACCTTACTTAATAGCATACCTATTGCTATTAGGATGTTTGAACCATATATACCGATATTGGCTATAATTATATATAAATCATAAAAAATACCAGGTAAGTTAGTTAATGAAATAACACCAACTTGCCATTTTAATTTTGATCTTACTGGTAATAGATTTATTATAAAGATGAAGAAGTAGTCAACTAAAAAAGTATTAACAAATGAAATAAGAAAATTCATAAATTCACCTCAAAAACTAAAAGGAGGCTAAGCCTCCTTTATAATCTCTTCTCTAACAAATTCATATAGATTTGTAGCTTCGCTTTTACGAATAGTAGGTTCAAGGCTTAGAACTCTAACTACGACAATTTTTGTACCATATATAATAGATATTAAATCTCCAACTTTTACGTTATATGAAGGTTTAACGGGTTTATCATTAACTAGTATACGTTCGTTATCAGCAACATCTTTAGCTAATGTACGACGTTTAATTAATCTAGAAACCTTAAGATATTTATCTATTCTCATCGTTATCGTCTAATTCCTTTAGAATGCTAGAGGCATCAGTAATAACCTCATCATTCTTGTTTTCTTCATGACTAGTTTCGTTTGTTTCTGCAGCTTTATCTTCTGTAATATCATTTACATTAGTAATAATATCTTTATTATTATCTAATTCATCAGCACGACGAAGTTTGCCAGTAGCAAAGATTTCATCAATATCCTGCTTAGTAATTGTTTCAACCTTTAATAGGTATTTAGCTATATTATCTAATAAATCTCTATGTGTAGTTATTAACTCTTTAGCTTTATCATAACAATATTCAATAATTTTTCTAGTCTCAATATCAATTTCTAAAGCAATTTGATCAGAGAAATTCTTATCTTTTAGATAATCTCTTCCTAAGAATACACTACCTTGTTGTTGTTCATATTGTACAGGTCCTAAAGAACTCATACCATATTCAGTAACCATTGATCTAGCAATTCTTGTTGCCATTTGGAAGTCATTTTGTGCACCTGTTGTTACATCTTGGAAACATAACTCTTCAGCAACACGACCGCCTAAGTAACCAGTAATCTTAGCAGTTAATGAAGCTTTAGATTCTAAATAATGTTCTTCAGCTGGAATCATTAAGTTATAACCACCAGCTTGACCACGAGGAATAATTGTTACTTTTTGAACGATAGAAGCATCTTCTAAAGTTAAACCAATAACAGCATGACCTGCTTCATGGTAAGCAACAATACTACGTTCTTTTTCAGTCATCTTACGAGTTTTCTTAGCAGGACCCATCATAACTCTATCGATAGCTTCATCAATATCATAAACATTAATAACTTTTCTATTTTGTCTAGCAGCTAATAAAGCAGCTTCATTTAATAAATTTTCAATATCAGCACCACTAAATCCTGGGATTCTATGTGCGATATCTTTAAAGTTAACAGTATCATCAAAATGTTTGTTACGTGCATGTACTTTTAAGATAGCTTCACGTCCAATAACATCTGGATTATTAATTGTAATCTGTCTATCAAAACGTCCTGGTCTTAATAATGCAGGGTCTAATACGTCGGGTCTATTTGTTGCTGCCATAACGATAATACCTAAATTACCATTAAAACCATCCATTTCTACTAGTAATTGGTTAAGTGTTTGTTCACGTTCATCATGTCCACCACCCATACCAGCACCACGTTGACGACCAACAGCATCAATTTCATCGATGAAGATAATACAAGGCGAGTTTTCTTTTGCAGTTTTGAACATATCACGGACACGAGATGCACCAACACCGACGAACATCTCTACGAAGTCAGAACCAGAAATTGAGAAGAATGGAACATTAGCTTCACCAGCAACTGCCTTAGCTAATAAAGTTTTACCTGTACCTGGAGGGCCAAATAATAATACACCCTTAGGTATTCTTGCTCCAATTTCTACATATTTCTTAGGATTCTTTAAGAAATCAATAATTTCTACTAATTCTTCTTTTTCCTCATCACAACCAGCTACATCTTTAAATGTTACTGATTTTTCCCTAGTTAATCTAGCAGTTGATTTTGCAAAATCAAAGGCTTGACCATTACCTTGTTTTTTACTCATCCATATAAAGAAGCCTAAGATTAATACCCAAGGTAATAAACTAATAAGAAGTGATAAGAAGAAGTTTTCATGAATTGGGTTGATTTTTATTTCTAATGAATTAGGTTTTGCTCGTAAATTTGTTAATTCATCAGTAGTTACATTAACGAAATATTTATATTCTTTGTCACCATCTGTTAATACACCCTCGATAGTATATAATCCATAGTTTTCACCACCTGCAGGTGTTGCTGAAGCTGTCTTTATTTCATTTAATTCAATCTTTTCAGTGAAAGCTTGATATGATAATTCTTTAGTTGGCGTAGATGTTAGGTTAGCAATTAATACCCATAAACCAACAATTGTAAGAATTAAAATAAAAATGAACAAAAAGTCAGGACGCTTACGATTAGCAGGTCTTTGCTTTGGCATTTGTTTTTGTTCGTTTGCCATTAATTATAATCCTCCTTAATTATACTTTTCAGGTTTTAAAACACCAATATATGGTAGATTACGATATAATTCGTTATAGTCTAAACCATAACCAACAACGAATTCGTTAGGTACCTTGCCACCAACGTACTTAACATCAACGTCAACCTTTCTACCTTCAGGTTTGTCAAGTAAACAACAAACCTCAACGCTCTTAGCACCACGTTGTTTTAATAAACTTGTAATAAACTTAATAGTTCTACCAGAATCTACAATATCATCAACTAAAATTACATCTTTACCATCAATAGGAGTAGTAATATCACTGATGATTTCGATTGTATCTCCTTGTAAAGTTCCTTCGTAACTTGATACATTCATATAATCTAATTTACAATAAGAAGTTATATGTTTTACTAAGTCACTCATAAATGGTTGACACCCTTTTAATAATCCAATTACTATAGGTGTACGATTTTTATAATCATTAGAAATTTCTTCACCTAAACGATGACATATCTCATCAATTTCTGTTGGGTTTAGTAAGATTTTAGCAATATCATTTGTCATAATTTTCCTCACATATTAGGTACAACTGTTCTCCATCACCTTTAATAAGAGTAGAAGATATGAGACCATAAATAACTAATACATCACCTTCTATATCAGTTATAATAGGGATACTTTCTCTTTCTTCTTTAGTTAATTTCTTATCAATGAATAGTCTACTTATTTTTTTTGTACCAAATTTTAATTTTATAAAATCACCATCTTTTCTACTTCTAATAAGTAGTGGTAATTTTAAATTATTATAACATATTTTAATGTTCTTTGCATTATTTTCACGCTTAGTTTTTGATAATGTAAATCGATATTTACCATATACTACAGTCTCTTCTAAAGTAAGATACTTTTCATCTAACTTAGTATTAATATTAGACTCAATAAAACACTTGTTATAGCGCTTTTTAAATATTAATGAATTTGGTAATGATACATCTAATTCGGGTTCATATGATCTAATAATTTCTAAGATATTTTCTATTAAGTTGTAGTTTGCTTTAACATTATTTGATTCAAGCACTAGTGCTAATATATCCTTCATTAGAGCTATGTCTAGTTCTAAAAAGGTATCTAAATAAATAACACCATTATTCTCGTTTAGGTAATTAATGCTTTTACTTCTGATAAAGTTAAATGCTTCCTTACTTATCGTAGAGAATCTACTTAGTGTTTCTAATATATTTGGGTTTTCTTCCTTTAAAAGTGGAAGAATGTTATGCCTAATTCTATTACGCATATAGTGGTCTTCACTATTAGATGAATCTTCATAGTATTTTATATTATTTGTTTTTGCGTAGTTTAATATGTCTATTCTACTAAGGTTTAACATTGGTCTATAGATAGTAACATCTTTATATTTAGTATATCTAGAGATACCACCATATCCATATAAGTTTGAACCTTTAATTAATCTTAATAAAATTGTTTCTGCCTGATCATCTAAATGATGTGCTGTTACTATGTATTTAGCATTATATTTTTTGGCACATTTATAAAAGAATTCATATCTTTTTTCATGTGCAACAGCTTGAAAATTTTCTAGACTAATAGGCTTATAGTCAAAATATTCAAAAATAATATTATGACTAATACAATAGTTTTCGATATATTCTTTTTCAATTTTAGATTGTTCTCTTTGATTATGATTAACATGGGCACAAACCACTTTGTAACCATCTCTAATGAGCATATCTAATAGACACATAGAGTCTACACCTCCACTAATAGCTGCAACAATGTATTCACTATTAGAGGCGAACTTGTCTAAAAGCATAAAACCACTCCCTCAATATCTATATGATACTATATTTTGTAATAATAACAAAATAAATAAATAAAAAAACATAATTTCACATAATTAAATAAGATATTATACGACAATATGTGGTAAAATAGGTAGAAACGGAGGTAATTTATGAGAATAATCTTAGCTTCATCTTCACCAAGAAGAAAGGAATTATTAACTAAGGCTGGTTATGATTTTGAAATCATAGTTAAAGAAACAGATGAACAAGTTAATCATGAGCTTAGTGTAAGAGAAAATGTAAAACAAATTGCTTTAAAAAAAGCAGAAGTTGTACACTTAGATAACAAGGACGCTATTGTTATTGGTTCAGATACAATAGTTGTTAAAGATAATATTATTTATGGTAAACCGAATGATAGAGAAGATGCATTTAATACATTAAAACTTCTTAATAATACTACACATGAAGTTATTAGTGGTGTTGCTATTTTATATAAGGATAAAGTAATTAATTATTCTAAAACTTCTTATGTAACATTTAAGAACTTATCTGATGATGAAATTAATGCTTATATTGATACTGGTGAATGTTTTGGTAAAGCTGGTAGTTATGCTATTCAAGGTATTGGATCTTCTTTAGTAGATCATTATGAAGGTGAGTTTGAAAATATAGTTGGTCTACCTATTAAAAGTGTAAGTAGACACTTATTTGAATTAACTACAAATACTTTCAAAATTGGTGATATCGTTATACCAAATAGATTAGTATTAGCTCCTATGGCTGGGGTTTGTAACGAATCATTTAGAGTATTATGCAAGGAAATGGGTGCAGGCCTTGTTATGGCTGAGATGGTTAGTGATAAAGCCATAGGATTTAAGAATGCTAAAACATTAAAAATGACTAAAGTTAATAATATAGAGCACCCTATTACAATGCAAATATTTGGGGCGGATATTGATTCCTTAGTTAGTGCTGCTAAATACATTTGTGAATATAGTGATGCTGACATAATTGATATAAATATGGGCTGTCCTGTTAATAAGGTTGCGAAAAAAGCTAAGGCTGGTTCAAGTTTATTACAAGACCCTAATATGGTATATGAAGTAACTAAAGCTGTTGTAGAAGCTTCTAGTAAACCTGTTACTGTTAAAATTAGAATAGGTTGGGATGAAAATAATATTAATGCAGTAGAAAATGCAAAGATGATTGAAAAAGCTGGTGCTAAAGCTATTACTGTTCATGGTAGAACACGTAGTCAATTTTATAGTGGTAAAGCTGACTATAATGTAATTAAAGAAGTTGTAGAAGCTGTAGATATTCCTGTAGTTGGTAATGGCGATGTAGTTGATATTGTAAGCGCAGAAAATTTATTTAAAACAGGTTGTAGTGCTATAGCTATTGGTAGAGGTTCACTTGGTAATCCCTTCATTTTTAGAGAACTTAATGCATATTTTAATGATGGAACTATTCTTCCAAAACCTAGTCATAAAGAAATTCTTGATACAATTATTAGACAATATAAATCTTTGGTAGAACTTAAGGGTGAGCATTTAGCGTTACTAGAAATGCGTAGTCATACTACATGGTATTTAAAGGGTCTACCTAATGCTAGTTATGTAAGAAATATAATATGTAGATTAACTAGTTTTGATGAAGTTTTAACTACATTAACTGAATATTTTAATAAACTAGATAATAAATAAAAGAATTGGCTCTAAAAAGCCAATTCTTTTATATTATAGTAATAACGAAATATAGTATAAACAGTAGTGTCAAAAACCATAAAAATGGTGGTATGATATCAGTATATTTAATATCTTCATTTTTTCTATATGTAACAGTTTTTAATAATGTATAGATTATTATACCAAAAGCCATTCCATTAATAATAGAGTATGTTAAAGGCATCATAACAATTATAAAGAATGATGAAATTAAGATAGATATATCACAGTAATCAATAGTCTTTAATTCTTTAAACATAGATATACCGATAAATATCAATATTGGTGCTGTAATTTGTGGTGTAATGACACCAAGTAGTGGAGAAAAGAATAATGAGACAAAGAATAATAAACCACAAATAATACTTGCTAAACCGGACTTTGCTCCATATTCAACCCCTGTTATGGTTTCAGCAAACGTTGTTGTAGGTGATGTACAAAAGATACTTGAAGACATAAAGGCTATAGAATCAGCTAGAAATACTCTTCTTAATTTACTTTTACTATCTAATCTTAAGTCATTTTCACATGCGTTAATTGTTCCTTGCACATTAAAGATACCTAAGAATAATATAGAGAATATAGCACTAAATATTTTTAATCCACGTTCTATATTTAAGGTTTTAAAACCATTAATAAATAGTGTTATATCTATATTACTTGGTAATGATATAAAACCATTAAATTTAATACCTGTATCTAACTTACATAGTGTTAATATAATTGAAAGTAAGATACTACCTAAAAGTGTATATATGATAGCTTTGTTTACTTTTAAAACTGTTAGTATTAAAAGTAATAAAATACCAAACAAAGTTATAATAGTTTTTATATCTTTTAAATTACCTAAAGCAACTATAGTATTAGGATCACTAATAACTAGCCCAGATTCCTTCAAACCTACCATAGCAATAAATAGACCTATGCCTATACTAATAGGCATCTTAAGACCACTTGGAATAGCACTTGCTATTTTAGTTCTAAAACCAGTTATAGATAGTATAAAATAGATAATACCACTTATAAATGTAATGGCCAGTATTTCACTAAAGTTAAAACCATATACTACACCAATTGTTGCACTAAATAATGTGTTTAACCCCATACCAGGACCAATAGCTAATAGTGTTTTACCAAATAGTCCCATAATAATACACCCAAAACCACAAGCAAGGGCTGTACCTGTAAATACCATTTCTTTACTAGGCGCTACACTTGATAGAATAAGTGGATTTACAAATAGTATGTAGCACATAGATAAAAATGTTAGTATGCCACCAACAATTTCTGTTTTGAAGTTAGTATTTAACTCTTCAAACTTAAAATATTTTTTAATTGTATTCATTGAATTCACCGAATGTATTGTATCACAAACTACTATCTTGAGCAATAAAAAAATCTCATAAAGAGATTTTAATCTACACTATGTATTCAAATAGTGTTTCTTTTTCATAACTAGTTATATTAACTTCATAATAAATATCATCATCTATACGATAACACTTATTATAAAATATAGAATTATTAATATAATTAATTATTTTAGTATTAGATATAGAAACTTTAAGTGTATGCTTTCTATAATCTTTGAGTAATAATTCTACATATTTACTAATAATACTAGGAAAAGATGCATAATCTACAATTACAATATTTTTTTGTAATAATTTTAATACGTTAGAAATTTCTTTATCTTCTTTAATAGTATCATACTGATACTTATCTTTAACAATTAATATTAACATTAAACTATTATTTTTATTATATTTATGATATTCTTCAACTAACTTTAAATTATATAAAGTACTAACATTAGTAATATCATATATAAAAAAGCTATGGACTTTATAATTTAAACCTAAGTGGTTTTCTATAGCTTTCTTCTCAATAAAAGGAATAGTTTTGTCTATATTATATGCACTTCCATTAATAATCATTTTGTGATTATTATTTATAGGAATTAACCCCTCAATAGCAATATCTATGTCATTAATAGACAACATTGTAGGTATAAAAGAATCTTTTACGATATCATTATATTCTTTTGTTATAGTTTCTCTATATTGATTCTTTAATAATTCAATAGCTTTAAAGTTTATAGTGCTATTAATAGAGATAAAATTAAATTTAATAGCCTTTTTATAAATACTATCTAATATTATATTATTATATATTTCATATATGTTATTATTAAAATTAAAATAGATATCATATAAATTATAAACTTCTTTATGGTATTTATTAATATATGGTGTTTTATCTAAATAAAGTGAATATATAAATATATTGAAATCATAATGAATAGTATAATAGTTATCTATTTCTTTAAATAAATCAGTAGTATATATAATATCAAGAACATTTAAACCAATATTATTTATAGTATTAGTAATAAAAGAAGTAGAATAAAAACGATCTGGTGCGAGTACTAATACATTATTAGTAGATTTCATTATTGAAATCCTCAAATCTCATTAATAAAAGTGCAACTTCTTTTCTACAATGCAGACTAATTAGATATTCATCATTAACTAACACATTAGAATTAACTCTACATAAATCAATGATAGGTTCTAACATCTTAAATTGAGCTTTATTTATTTTAATATTAATTTCTTCAGTATTATCTAATAATACATGATCTAGATAAGTAATAATATTAGGATAAATATCATTATATCCACCAGTAGCGTCAAAGATTGCTAAACCTAGGAAGGATTGTAATTCTGGTGAGCTTTCTTCAAATAATTTAGAACCAAATAAATCTTGATTATCTCTAAAGAATAGATGGTCTTCAAATGTTTCAGCTATAAATATAATATTTAGATGCGTAGATAATAGTAAATCTCTTGCTGTTGCTAAAGCTGGGATATTTAATTTAAGGTTTTCTACAAAGTTCTCATTTTTTAGATCACTTATTCTAATAAAATATAAATATTCACTGTTATAATGCTTATCTTCTCTTATTAGAGGAGCATATTCAAATAATGATTTCGCAAAATATTCATTATTAACAGGTAATATATTATGTTTAATAAAAGAGTATTTAGTTATTCCTGTATCTATTAGTCTAGGTAATCTCTTTTCAAATAAAGGATAAACTTCTTGGAATTCATTAGTATATTTATATTTATAACTTAATTTGTGATTATTAAATATACCTAATATATTATCTAATAAAATATTATCATAACTATCTAAATAAACTAATGCATTATTACAGGTATTAATTGTATGTATAGAAGCAGTTAATACTCTTTTTGATTCATTAAGAATAGCTTTCTTATATTTATCCTTTACTAAATCTAATAATACATTAGTGTTAGTGATATCATTTCTAGATATTACTACACTAAATAGATTTTTTGTTAGACTAATGATTTGTTTATCATTAAGATAATCGTCAATGAATACTAGAGTTCCTTTAGTAATATGAGTTAATATAAAAGCAATTTCTCTTTTATTATAGTAAGAGTTTTTATATACTCTACTTTTATGTAAATTTATTTCTTTATAACTAATTCCTACTTCATCAAAGATATCAGTTATATTCTTATCACTTTTATTTGTTATATATAAAATATTTTTAATAGGTATCATAGTTTTACCTCCATATGGATTTATTATAATTAATATAACTATAATATACAAGTCTTTTGTTGCACTATAAATTTTTTTATAAATATGTGCATAAATATGTAAAATGTGCTATACTATATAAAGATTAATAATGAGGAGTTATTTTTATGAATAAAATTAAAATAGTATGTGATAGTACTACGGATTTAAATGATGAATTAAAAGAATATTTAGACTGTTTAGTTTTACCATTATCAGTAAACTTCGATGAAGAAAGTTATCTTGATGGCGTTGATATTACTACGACTGAACTTTATGATAAGGTTAGTGAACGTAAGAAATTACCTAAGACAAATGCTATTAGTTTAGGTGTATTTATTGACTATTTCTCTAAATTATTAGAGAGTGGATATGATATTATTTTTATGGGTATATCTAAACAAATGAGTAGAACATATGAGAATGCTCTTTTAGCTGCTAAGGAGTTAGATGAAAGTAGAATTAAGGTTATTGATTCTATGAACTTATCTACAGGTACTGCTTTATTATTACTTAAAATTAAAAAGTATATAGATAAGGGTTATACTTTAGATGAAATAGAAGAAAAAATTAATGAAGATAGATTAAAAGTTCGTTCTCAATTTGCTATACCTACAATGGAATACCTATATAAGGGTGGTAGATGTTCTAGTTTAACATCTATAGTAGCAACTATTGCTAAAATAAAACCTATAATTTTAGTTAGAAATGGTGCTATGAGTGTTGGTAAGAAACCTCATGGTAAAATGAAAGTTGCATTAGATACTCTTTTAAATATGTTAAAAGAAGATTTAGACAATGTTAGCAATGAAGATTTATTTATTACTCATTCTTTAAGTCTAGATGATGCTAAATATTTAGAAGAGAAAGTAAGAGAAATGTTACCAACTATTAATATTCATACTACTCAGGCTGGCTGTGTTATTTCTAGTCATTGTGGTAAAGGTACTATTGGTATTTTATACATGGTTAAATAACCTAATAAGTTTTGGAGAAAGGGAATTAATAAATAGGGATTAATTATCTTTATTTATTATATTTGGTTAATAATGAAATTAAAATGGATTGATATATGCGATAGATTTCTTCCTTTATTGGTTAATATAATATATATCCTAATTTTATCATTTAATGTTACCATTGATGGTTTTAATATTTTAGTTAATCCTAATTATTATGTAGTAACTTATATATATTTAGGAATAATTATATCATTATATTTATTATCAATTATCTTACATAAATCTTATTATTTTAAAAATAGAAGTTTCTTATTTATAGTATTCTTAATAGTAGCTTTAGGAGTATCGCCTAAAATAGGGGGTTATCAATATTTCTCTACATTTATACTTTTATTTAGTGCTCTTGATACTTTAGCGTTACTCTTTAAGATGGTATATGACTCATATTATACAGAGGAACGTCTAAAAACTATAGCTTTACCACCTAACCAATTTAGTAATTCTAACAAGATATTATCTAGAATTTTAAATTATTCTGGCTTTGTTTTATTCTTTATTATATGTTTTATAGTTTTTTATTATAATGAAGTAAAAGTATCTAGTGTTTTAATACTGTTACTTATTGGTTTAGTGATAGTTTCTATCATTCAAATTATCAGTATGAGTGTTAGTGTTTCACCACTAAATAAATACATTAATAAGTATGAAAAAACCCTTGATTTAGCGGAGTTTGAAACTAATCTTAACAGCTTAAAAGATGTTAATTTACATAAAGAAACATTAAATTTAATTGATATAACTTTATGGAAGTACTATAGTTTAGCTGATTTAAATAAAGCTAATAAAATAAAAGAAAAGATATTTAAACCTAGTGTTGATAACATTTTAAAAGATTATTATGATGCATATTTTTATTACCTGTTAGGCACTAAGCAATATGATATGTTATTAAGTAATAAACGATTATTTGTTAAAAATGTTAAAGATAAAGCATTCAGTAAAGCAATACTAGGTGTATTAAATAATGAATATATAAAATATAATCCTAATAAAGATAAATTTTCAATAGAATTAAATAATATTTATCAAGATTTAAGTAGTAAATTATTAAAGTTTGATAGTTATAATTATATAAAATTTAATTTAGTAGAATTAGAAAGTATATATTCTCTAGTTCTATCAAAGTTAAGTAATTATTATAATCTTAATGAATATTTAGAAACTATAGATGATTATGTATCTATTAATAATAAATTAATTGGTGCTATTAAAATTGCTAATATCAAAATGACAAATAATAAAGAATACTATAATGATTTTATATATAATATTAATTTAATATATAGTGTATATCCTTTAATGTTAGAAATTAATAAGTTAATAGTTAGTTCACGTTTTAAAGATAAGTATAAAGAACTATATGGGGAGTATAGTTATAATGCGTTATTAGAACAAGATAACTTTAAAAATTATAGTGATATAAAGAATGATTTAATTAAGTTGGAAACTACAATATTTGATGAAAATATTAGTGTAAAAGATAGAATAGCTAATATTATTGCTAGGCGTAATAATATTAGTATTAATCTAGGTTATAGTAATTATTTAGAAAGATTAGCTAAGAGATATAATAATTTAGTAGAAGATTACAAATATAGTGCTCTAACCTATAAGATAAATGATACATTAAATCTAGATAATATAAAGGATAAAGATTATAAAGAATACTTAAATTTCTTAAAGAAACATCATTTATATCAATATGATAGTAATTTATATACTACTACCTATTATATAAATAGTTATAGATCACCATTTATTTCTATAAATAGTGATAATTTAGATTATAATGATTTATATTTTAATCTAGGTATTGGTTATACATATTATAAAAATAATAATAATGATATTCCTAAATATCTATTATTAGTATCAGGATATTTAAACGCTACTATACTATCTGGTAGTGATTTATACATTAAATACTCTAAAGAAAGATATTATAATCTTTATATAAGATATAGTAATATTTATTTTAATGGTTATCCTGTAGAAAGTGATTACAAGTCTATTATTTTAGATGAGAATCCATATGATCATTTATTTGCTTTAATGATTGTAGAAAAAATAATTGAGGGTACGAGTGATTTAGTTAAAGTGTTTGTTAGTTTGAATCAAAAATTAGATAAAACTAGTGAAAGGGATATATTTAATAAGCTTGGTTTATTAGATCTTTATAATAAATTTTTAATTCATTAAGTATATAGGGTAAAGAGAATGAAGAATAAAGTATATGAATATCGTAAACGAGCACGCTATACACAAGAGTCTTTGGCTAAAGCTCTTGGGGTAACAAGACAAACTATAATATCTATAGAACAAGGAAAATATGTAGCATCTTTAAACTTAGCTTTAAAGATGGCTAAGTTATTTCATGTTAGAGTAGAAGATATATTTATTTTAGAGGATGATAATAATGCGTGATTTAGAAACTTTTGTTAAACATAGTAAATATAAATTAATAGTTATGTATTTAGCTAGTATCTTACCAATATTATTGTTAACTAGTTTAAGTGCATTTATTGAAGAACATTCTCAAGTTAGTATTTTAGTTATGCGTTATTTAGCTTTTATACTAGTTGAGACTGGTATTATTCTTAAAATAATTCGTTATCATTTAATTATTGGAAAGAAAGATTATGCAGAAAACTTATTAATTAAATTAAATGATGAGAGAAATATTTATATTAAGATGCGTACATATAACTTATCATTTAAAATTATAATATTTGTAAATTCAATTGTTTGGATTAGTATGTCATTTGTTAATGAAATAGCTTATTATGTTTTATTTGCTGAGCTTATACTTATGGTATTAACTTATATAGGTACTAGACTATTCTTTACTAAAAAATATTAATTAATAGTTATTATTAAGCCAATAATCGATATTTTTACTTGAAAATATTTATAAATATATATATAATTAATTGTTATAAAAAATGAAAGGATGATATTATGGGAAGAGCACATGAAGTTAGAGCTGCATCTATGGCTAAAACTGCAGCTATTAAGTCAGCTAAATATGCTAAATGGGGTAAAGAAATCTTTTTAGCAGCTAAGGCGGGTGTTCCTGATCCAGAAATGAATCAAGGCCTAAAGAGAACAATCGAAAGAGCTAAGAAGGATCAATGTACTGCTGATGTAATTAAGAGAGCTATTGAAAAAGCTAAGGGTGCTATTAGTGGTGCAAGTAAAGAAAAAGTATATGAAGGTTATGGTAGTGGTAACGTTGCAGTTATCGTTGAATGCTTAACTGATAATGATAATAGAACATTTGCTGAAGTAAGAACATGTTTTACTAAGACTGGTGGACAAATCGGTTCTTCAGTTTCTTATATGTTTAATCGTAAGAGTGTTTTTAAATTTGAAGGTTTATCTGAAGATGAAACTTTTGAGGCATTAATGAATGGTGATGCTGACTGTGAAGAAGTTAAAACTGAAGATGGTTTAACTTGTGTTTATGCTGAACCTAAAGATTTTGATGCTATTAAAGCAGCTTTAGAAACAGCTAAACCAGATATTGAATTTGAAACTGCTTCTGTAGATTTATTAGCTTCTAATTATGTTGATTTAGATGAAGAGCATGAAGAAAAATTCCGCCGTATGTTAGATATGTTACGTGAATTAGATGATGTACAAGATGTATATCATAATGCTAACATCGAAGAATAATGAAAAAACTAATTGAAAAAGATGTATTCTTAAGAATGCTTAAGAGAATAGCACATGAGATTATAGAACAAAACGATAATCTTAATGATGTTATATTTTTAGGTATTGAAAGAAAGGGTACACCAATAGCTAAGGAGTTAGCAAATCTTATTTATACCTTTGAAGGTACAAAAATAGATGTATATCCAATTAATATTGATAAACATCGTGACGATAATAAAAAAGATGTAACTGTTTCTCCAGCTTTAGATGTGGATATTACAAATAAAACTATTATTTTAGTTGATGATGTATTATTTACAGGTCGTAGTGTAAGAGCAGCTATGGATGCTGTTATGGATTTCGGTAGACCAAAGAGAATCTCTTTAGTTGTACTTGTTGATAGAGGTCATAGAGAATTGCCTATCAGAGCTGATTATGTAGGTAAAAACTTACCTACTAGTCATGATGAACATGTAATTTGTGACTTTGATGCTAAAGAAATCTATATAAAAAATTAATTGAGTAAACTATTTAGACTTTTCATTTAGTTTTTTTATTCATAAGACTTATTTAAATGAGTCATAACTTGAATTAAGTATTTAATTATGTTATGATAGCATTATCCAGATCGAGTAATCTTAGTGAACGGGTCAGGACCGAGAGGTAGCAGCCATAAGCAAAGGGTTATTGCGGTCTGGCTTTTTAATATAAAAATTATGTCTAGAATTATCTCTAGACATTTTTTATTAAATATTCTTCAACTATATCACAGGCAATCCCGATAGCATCATTACAGCTCATAAGTGGTTTGTTATTTAGAATACCTTTAATGTCGCAGCAATTAATACTACCAACTCTTTTTTTAAATTCATCAATTAATACTTTAGTCTCTTGATATGTTTTATGTTTAGTAGTACCTCCTATAAGGCTACCGTCAGCTTTTAGTAATCCACTAATCATTACAACACCTGACATTGCACCACAAAATGAATATTCTCCACTTATACCTAAACCAAAACCTTCAGATACTTTTAGGATTAGATTTTGATCAATACCTAATATATCACTATATGTTAAAACTACAGATTGGCAGCAGTTAAAACCTTGATTATGATAGTTTATTGCTTTATCTTTTCTTGTCATCTTATACCTCCAAGTTTAGCTTAATTATACTAGAATTCACCAAATTTACAAAATATTTTTATAACAATATGTTATAATCATTTTAAGAAAGGAATTATATAATTAATTTAATTATATAGGTGTTTATTTATGAAATTATCAAAGAACTTTAAGAAAATTTTTATATGGTTAACTGGATATCTTAATATTGTAGCATTTGTAATTACAGGGGGATATTTCTTTTTAAAAGATGAAGATGAAGAAATAAAGGCGACAGCTAAAGAAGTTGGTTATTTCACAATGGGATTTTTTGCTCTTGACCTAATCAATGAACTAGTAGGAAGTTTTGTAGGCTTATCTGGTAATATTTCTGGTGGTTTTAATAATTATTTATTAGTTGTATTAATTATTAAAATTATAGTATTCATAACATTATGTTTATTAGATTTATTTGGTGTATCAATTGTAAAACCATCTGTGGGTGTTAGAGTACACACTGATGATGTTGAAATTCCATCAATTAATGAATCAGAATATGATGATGAAATCAGTATTGAACATGTTGGTGAATTTATGAATAATGATGAAGATTTAGAGGAAGAAGACACTGAAATAATATTAAAAAATCAGTAAAATTATGTGAAATAATGTTAAATAATTAAAACACTTTATTTAGTAAAATATTATGTCTATAATAATGATTGTAAGGTGGTGTGATTATGCTTAGATTAGAGAACATAAGGAAGATATATCAAACAGGTGATATGAAAGTTGAAGCCTTAAAAGGTGTAAGCTTATCATTTAGAAAAAGTGAATTTGTTTCTATTTTAGGTCCATCAGGATGTGGTAAAACTACATTATTAAATATTATTGGTGGTTTAGATAAATATACTGATGGTGATTTAATTATTGACGGTAAAAATACCAAGGATTTTAATGATAAAGATTGGGATATTTATCGTAATAATCATATTGGTTTTGTGTTTCAAAGCTATAATTTAATTCCACATCAATCAATCTTGGGTAATGTCGAGTTAGCATTAACTATTGCAGGTGTTTCTAAAGAAGAGAAGCAAAGAAAAGCTAAAGAAGCTCTTGATAAAGTTGGTCTAAAGGGTATGTATAATAAAAAGCCTAACCAATTATCTGGCGGTCAATGTCAAAGAGTTGCGATTGCTAGAGCGTTAGTTAATGAACCTGAAGTTTTATTAGCAGATGAGCCTACTGGTGCTCTTGATACAGAAACTTCAATCCAAATAATGGAATTAATTAAAGAAATATCAAAAGAAAAATTAGTAATTATGGTAACTCATAATCCTGAGTTAGCATACAAGTATTCTACACGTATAGTAAAAGTCCTAGATGGTAATGTTATTGATGATTCTAATCCTTTTAGTAGAGAAGATGAAATCAATGAAGTAGAAAATGCTAAAAATAATTTACCAGAAGATCATAAGAAAAAACAAAAAACTAAGATGAGTTTCTTTAATTCATTTAAATTATCTTTAAAGAATTTATGGAGTAAAAGAAGAAGAACTATTCTTACATGTTTTGCTGGTTCCATAGGTATTATTGGTGTATCTTCAGTACTTGCAGTATCCAATGGTGTTACTGGTTATATTGACTATATGCAAGATGATATGCTAAGTGGTAACCCTATAACAATAGAGAAATCTGGTATAGATTTAGCTAGTATAACTAAGAATATGTCATTTATGGATAAAGCTGATGCAATTATCAAAAATGGTGTAGTTAATGTTAACTCATTAATTCAATATGTTGCTAGTTTAGTTGATGAGGAAGGTGGAACTTTAATTAATAACAATATTACTCCTGAGTATATTGAATATATTAAAGATATGCCTAAGGAATATTATAATGCTATTTCTTTAAGATATGGTGTTAACTTATCTAACAACATTTTCACATCTTATACAGATTCAATTTATGACGAAGATAATGATAAAATGGTACCTAGAACTCGTGAAATAAGTGTATCTGGTATTAATTCAATTTATACATCTGTATTAGGCTCAACACAATTTGGTGATTATGCACAAATGATTACTGCACTTACTTCACCCCTAATGCAAACTTTACCTAATGAAGAATTCTTATTGAGTCAATATGATGTTAAAGAAGGTAGAATTGCTAAAGAAGCTAATGAAATGATGATTGTTATTAATTCAGAACAAGAATTAGCTGACTTAATATTAGCTCAACTAGGTTATTATACACAAGATGAATTCATTGATATGGCTATTAATTATAAAAATGAAGACTATAAGCCTAAATTAGAATTTACATTTGAAGAATTAATGAATAAGAAATTTACATATTATCCTAATAATGAAGTTATTAAGAGTGTTGATTTTAAGACTATAGCAGATGAATTAAATAAATTAGCAAACCTACCATTTATTAATGAAGATTTAAAGAAACAAATTAGAAGTTTAGCAGATTATTTTGGTAAAGCTTCTCCATTTACATATAGATCAGAAAATACTGAGGTTAATAGAGAAACCATAAAACGTTTCTTATTAAGCCAAGGTATGGATGATAAACAAGCTGAAAGTTTAATTAAATTATTAGAAAAATATATACCACAATTTAGTAAGTTTTCTAATGGTGAAGAATTAAAGGTAGTTGGTATTTTAATGCCAAAACCTGATAGATTATATACATCTTTATCTACAGGGTTTTATTATACTGAAAAATTAGTAGATAAATTCTTAACTGATAGTGCTAATAGTGATGTGGTTAAGTATGCTTTAGAAAATGCAGATGAACATGGTAATTATGTATTTGGTGTTCAAAATATGGAAACTAAAGAGATGAGTCAACATATTCCTCATTTCTATGAATATACACCTTGGTTAGATCCTAATGTTCCAGAACAAAAACCTAATAGTACTAATACTAAAGGTACTGGTATGTCTATCTTATTACCTAATGCAGCTAATTCAATGAACGATATGATTAATAGTATGATTGGTGGTAAACAAACAAGTTTAGGTCCTGAAGTAAGAGAACTTGGTGGTAAGTCTATTCCTAGTGGTATTTGGATTTATCCTTTAAATTTTGATGATAAAGGATTAGTTACATCATATTTAGATAGATGGAATAATGAAGGTGATATAACATTATCTAATGGTACTTTAATTCCATTTACTGATCGTAGTAAGATTACATATCAAGATAACTTACAAATGGTTATTGAAATGATTAATACAATGGTTAATATTGTAACTATAGCTTTAATTTGTTTCACTTCATTATCATTAGTTGTATCTTGTGTAATGATTGCTATTATAACATATGTATCTGTAATGGAACGTATTAAAGAGATTGGTATCATAAGGGCTTTAGGTGGTCGTAAGCGTGATGTTTCTAACTTATTTAATGCTGAGACTATCATTATTGGTACAATAAGTGGTGTTTTAGGTATAGGTATTACCTTGATCTTACAATTAATAGTTAACCCAATAGTTGCGAAGTTTGTAGGTTTTAGTCCAATAGCTAACTTACAATGGTATGTAGCACTTATTATGTTAGCTGTAAGTGTGTTATTAACTACTTTATCAGGATTTATACCTGCTCATTCAGCAAGTAAGAAAGACCCTGTAGTAGCATTAAGAACTGAATAAAATAAAAAAGATACATTTATAGTTAATAGCTATATTTGTATCTTTTTATCTATTATAAAATGTTATATAATTTATAGTGGTGGTAACGATGTATTATGAAAGTGATAATATTGAACTAAAAAGAGAAATTACAAATGAGATAAAAAAAGAAATAGTAGCATTTCTTAATACTGATGGTGGTGTTATTTATATTGGGGTAAATGATGATGGTTCAATATATAAAGATATGACACCTAAGGAGATGGATATTGAACGTACTAAAATTATTAACTGGATAAGTCAAGATATAATTTTACCTAATCCAAAAGAATATATTTCATTAGAATATAATAGTGATAATGTATTAGAAGTTGTTGTTAATGAAGGTGCGGATAAACCATATTATCTTAGTGAATATGGGAAAACATCTAAAGGTGTATATTTGCGATTTGGCAGTAGCAAATATCAAGCAAGCAATGAAGATATATTAAAATTAGAATATGAAAGTAATATATTTAGATATGAAGATTATGATTCAAAAAAAGATAAGCTTACCTTTACTTATTATGAAAAAGTAAAAGCTAGTAAGCTTATTACTACAGTATTAAAACATGATTATTATTCTAATTTAGATTATTGGTTAAGTGATGAATTTAATAACTTTAGTAAAATATATGAAGTAAATAATAAAAATAATATTATTAAGCGTCATAATTTTAAGGGATCTATTTTAAAACAAATAGATAATATGCTGAATTTCTTTAAAACTAATTATGATGAAACTTATTATCCTATTTTAAAAGAAGCATTATTAAACTCATTTATACATAGAGATTATAGTTTAAGAGATAATATAAGAGTGGAAATTACACCATATAAAATTAATTTTATATCTCCAGGTGGTATTAATGATTTGGATTTAGATTATTATAATAAGAAATCTACTAGAAATAAAAAACTAAAATTAACACTTAAAGAATTAGGTTATACTAGTATATCTAAAGAAAATGGCATTAAAAGAATAACTAAGTTATGTAAAGAATTAAATACTGAACCTGTTATTATAACTACTAGTAAAGTATTTGTTTTAAGTATAAGTAAAAAATAGGAGTACCCACCAGGGTATTCCTATTTGTGTTTTAGTCAAGCTTAATTACGTCATCTTGTGTCACTGTGTTAATAGTGATAGCTTCGACCTTAAATGAGAACATATGACTAAGTAATTTTTCGATATCATCGATATATACAGTTTTATCTGTATCTTTAACTTCTGAGAATACAATTGGAATTGGAATCATATAACCATAGTTCATTGCTTTCTCTAATAAGCGCTCTTTTCTAGCTTGGGATTCACACAAAATAGGAATACCATTTTCAGAGCTTAATTTTAAAATGTGTTGAGTTTTACCTGTACCAGGTCCACCTAAAATAAATTTCATTAACTTGTCCTCCGTATCGTTTAATGTACTTATATTATATAATAATATAGAGTAAAATGAAAGCGTTTTAATAAAAATTATGTAAAAATGTTTAGAAAAGAAAAGACTATAGAAGATAAGCTTCTATAGTCATAATATTATAGGAATAATCCAAAGAAATTCATTACTAAATTATTCTCATATAAATATTTAGATAGTCTAAATTTTTCAGTATCAAGTTGCATATCAACTATCATAAATTGCCTAAATGGTTCTAAAGCTGGGATTTGCATTACAAGTGATAAAATAAATAATAATACATAGATTAATACTATAGAAAATGTACCATAAACAACAAAGCCTAAAATACCATCAAGAATTTTGAATAATTTTGAACCTTCTCTTAAGAAATGAATTAATAATTTAGCTAATTTAGCTAAAACTAAGATTAATATAAATAATACAATAAATGAAATAACAGACATAACAATTGTTGCTAACGCTGTTGCGATGTTATTAGCAATAGTTTGTGCATCAATATTTGTACTATCTTTAATAAATTTAGTTAAGAACTCTGGTAAGCCTAATTCAGTTAAGAATGTATCTAAAGTTGCATTAGGGTTTTTAAATGCATCTGTTTCTTGTAAATTACCCATAATATTATTATAAATATTAGGATAAATAATATTATTACCAATAAGCATATTTCTAAATTGTCCAGTGAATAAGAAAGAACCAATTAATGCTACAATTGTTGAAGCTAAATCAACTATTTTATTTAATATACCTTTTTTAGCACCAATGATTAAAAAAGCAACTAATATTAAAACAATAATAATATCAGTAATACCCATAAATAGTAAATCCATAAGATATCCTCCTTAAGTAGATTATACTCTATTTGTTAATTTTATTAAAGTATTTATTTATATTTAAATATTTATTATAATTAATAAGAAAGGTGGTATTATTCATGGATGATATTATAAGTTTATATAGAGAAGAAATGAAGAAAAGTGGTATTGGTTTAAGTATAATACCTACATCTGATTATCATATGAGTGAATATATAACAGATTATTTTAAAGTTAGAGAATATTTATCAGGATTTACTGGTTCTAATGGTACTTTATTAATATCTGCTGACCTAGATGAAGAGAAGACAACTATTAAAGATTCTAATTTAGCTATTGATCATATCTCAATTTTAGATGAGGCCTTACTTTGGACTGATGGTAGATATTTCTTACAAGCAGAAGAAGAACTTAAAGATACTGAAATTGTATTAATGAAGATGGGTGAAAAAAATACTTCTACATTAGTACAATATATATGTAAAAAATTTAATAAGAATAGATCTATAGGTTTAAATAAAAGATTATTTAGTATAGATTTCATTAATAATTTAGAGAACGCCCTTATTAAAGAAGGCTTCGATAAGAAGGATATTAAAATATTAGATTTTGATCCTGTAGATAAGTTATGGCCTAATAGACCTAACTTACCTAAAGAAATGATTTATGTTTTAGAAGATTATTTTTCTGGTGAATCTTTTAAAGATAAAAAGAAAAAAGTTATGGATAAAGTTAAAGAACGTGGGGCTGATGCATTATTATTATCAAGTTTAGAAGATCAAGCTTGGTTATATAATTTACGTGGTAATGATATTAAGTATACTCCTGTATTCTTAGCATATACATTAATGACCGATGAAAAGACTATTTTATATGTGGATAAAGCTAAATTTGGTTATGGTGTAGAAGAATACTTACGTAGCAATGAAATTATTGTTAGAGATTATGAACAAATATTTAAAGATATTTTAGGATTAAAGAAGCATAAGATATTTATTGATAGTAGCAAATTAAATTATGATCTATTTACAAAAATACCATCAACTAAAAATGAAATTATTTATGGTACTAATCCAACATTATTATTAAAAGCTATTAAAAATCCTAAAGAAATTGAAAATACTAAGAAAGCTCATTTAAAAGATGCTATTGCGGTAACAAAATTTATTTATCAAATTAAAAATAAAGTTAAAGATAAAGAAAGTATTTGTACTGAGTATCAAGCAAGTCAAATGATTTTAGAATTAAGAAAGAATCAACCAGGTTTTATTGAACCATCATTTGAAACTATTTGTGGATATAACGCACATGCTGCAATGATGCACTATGCACCAACTGCTACAGATTCATCAACATTAGAGCCTAGTGGTATTTTATTAATTGATAGTGGTGGCCATTACTTAGAAGGTTCTACTGATATAACTAGAACTATTGCTCTTGGTCCAGTAGATAATAAGATTAAAGAACATTTTACATATGTTTTAAAAAGTGTAATAGGATTATCAAAAGCAATATTCTTAAATGGTACTACAGGTTTCAATTTAGATATTTTAGCAAGAGGTCCTATTTGGAATCATTTATTAAATTATCGTTGTGGTACTGGTCATGGTGTTGGTCATATTTTAGGTGTTCATGAAGGCCCTAATAACTTTAGATATAATACTAATGGTGTTAACATAAATGAAAATATAATTGTTCCTGGTATGATTACTACTAATGAACCTGGTATTTATATCGATGGAGAATATGGTATTAGAACAGAAAATGAGATGCTTTGTGTTAAAAAAGGTGAAAGTGAGTATGGTGAATTCTATGGTTTCGAAACTATTACTTATGTCCCTATCGATTTAGATTTAATTGATGAATCTTTATTAACAAAAGAAGAAAAAGATTATATTAATAAATACCATCAAGAAGTAAGAAATAGACTTCAAGGTCATTTAGATGATAACGAACAATCATGGTTACAATTTGCAACTAAGGTAATCTAGATGAAAGTACTATTTATCTTTATCTTATTATTTTTAACTGGATGTTCAGTTAAAAATAAAGAAGATATTAATATCTTAATGCCGACAGGTGCCCCTAGTTTAGCTCAAATTAAATTAGAAAATGATTATAAAGTCATTGATGCCTATAATATTAAAATAGAACGTGTAGGAGATCCTAAATTATTAAATAGTGCTTTTGCTTCTTTAAAATATGATCTAATCTATGCCCCTATTAATATTGGTGTCATGCATTATAATCAAAATAAACAATATAAAGTATTATCAAGCGTTACAAATGGTAATATATATTTTACTTCTAAGAATCCATTAAATGATATTAATGATTTAAATAATAAAGACTTATATTTATTTGGACAAGGAACTATTAATGAATCAATTGTTAATTATGTTCTAAATAATAATAATATAAAGGTTAATATTAAATTTTTAGCATCAACACAAGATACATTAAAACAATTTGTTAACGATAAATCTAATAGTATATTTCTTATAGCTGAACCTTTATTATCTTCTAAATTAATGAATGTTACACATTATACTTTAAGTGTAAATGATCTATTAGAAGGTTTAGGTGTTGACTTTATACAAGCTGCATTATTCTATAAAGATGGTTTAGATAATCATTTTCTTAATGAATATTATAAATTATTAAATAATTCTATTAATTATGTAAACAATGATCTTGGTGTATTAGAGATTATTAAAAATACTGATATAGGTATACCAAGCAATATCAACTTAGATATTATTAATAAATGTAATATAAAACTAAGTAGACTAAATAGTGATATATTAAATAAATTGATTGATTTAGACCCTAATAAATTTAAAGGTAAACCAGATGAAGCATTCTATTGGTAAGATTATAGTATATTTATTATCACTTATATCAATTTATTTAATATTCTTACTACTTAATTATAGTTTTGAAAATAATTTAGTGTTTCCACACCCTAATATAATATTAAAGAATTTTATAAACATTTTAGGTAGTAGTAATATTTATTATATTTTATTACTAGAAATTATTAAACTTGTTACAATTGTCTTTATAGGTTTTCTTCTTGCAATAATACTAGTTTATTTAAGTTATCGCTTTAAAATGTTTAAAACGTTTATTAGTCCCTATATATCTATTTTTAGAAGTGTTCCTATTGTTATAATAATTTCTATATTAATGGTTATATTAGGTCTCGACTTGGCACCTTATATCATGACTATTTTAGTTATTATACCTATTAGTTATGAAGTTATGTTAAATGCATTAAATAATATACCTAAAGAAATTAAGGATTCATACTTATTAGAATCTAAAAAAAATATTAAAATATTTAGTACTATGGAAGTTCCATTAATTAAAGAAAATATAAAGAGTGCAACTGTAAATAGCATTGGTTTAGGATTTAAAGTTATGATTATGGCTGAATTTATTTGTTACACCCCTAATAGTTTTGGGTCTATTATTATTAATTCTGCTAACAATTTAGAATATTCTAGATTATATGCTTTTTCTATATTTATTATAATTATAGTGATCTTATTTGAGTATCTATATAAATATATTAATAAACACTGGTTATAGGAAATTATTCTTATAACCTTTTTAGTTATTAAAAATATTTTAAATAAAGTATTGCAAAAGAATCAAAGATTTGATAGAATAATAAAGCCTTTGTGGCATATATGGCTGTGAAGTGGAAGGTTGTTGATACGCTGAAGAGCGTTGTCATACAGCGTATTAAGTTTTTCCATGGAGCAAGTCTATACATGATTATAGGCGAAAGGAGAAAACAAAATGGCAAAAGAAAAAATCAAAATCCGCTTAAAATCTTATGATCATAGATTATTAGATGCAGCGGCAAAGAAAATTGTTGAAAGTGTAAAGAAAACTGGTTCTGAGGTAAATGGTCCAATTCCTCTACCAACAGAAAAAGAAATCTTCACTATCTTACGTTCACCACACGTTAACAAAGATTCTCGTGAACAATTCGAACGTAGAACTCATAAGAGATTAATTGAAATCGTTAATCCAAAAGCAGCAACAATTGATGCTTTAATGCATATCGATTTACCTTCTGGTATTGATATCGTATTAAAAAAATAATTTAAAGAAAGAGGTAATTTTCAATGGCTAAGGGAATCTTAGGTAGAAAATTGGGTATGACTCAAATTTTCGATGCAGCTGGAAATTTAATTCCAGTAACAATCATTGATGCTACTCCAAACGTTGTATTACAACAAAAAACAGTTGAAAACGATGGTTATGTAGCAGTTCAATTAGGTTATGAAGATAAGCGTGAATCATTATCTAACAAACCTGAAAAAGGTCACGTTGCAAAAGCTAACACTGCTCCTAAGCGCTTCATAAGAGAAATTCGTTTCTCAGAAGAACGCGGAAACGAGTTAACTTCTTATAACGTAGGTCAAGAAATTAAATGTGATATTTTCGCAGCAGGCGAATTAATCGATGTAACTGGTACTTCAAAAGGTAAAGGTTTTGCTGGTACTATCAAACGTTACAATCATCACCGTTTACCAATGAGCCATGGTACATCAGCTTGTCACCGTATCGTAGGTTCAATGGGCCCAATCAAAGGTAATATGAAAGGTAAGAAAATGCCTGGTCATATGGGTAACAAACGTGTAACATTACAAAATTTAGTAGTTGCAGCTGTAGATACAGAACGTAACTTAATCTTAGTTCGTGGTAACGTACCAGGACCTAAAAAAGGTTTAGTTATCATTAAGTCAGCTGTAAAAGCTAACTAATTGGGAAAGGAGATTTAAATATGCCAACTATCGCATTATTAAATCAAGCTGGAGAAAAAGTTTCTGATTTAGTTTTAAATGAAGAAATCTTCGGTATTGAACCTAATAAACAAGTAGTATACGATGTAGTTAATGCTCAAAGAGCTGCTATGCGTCAAGGTACTCATGATGTTAAAAACCGTTCAGAAGTTTCTGGTGGCGGTAAGAAACCATGGAGACAAAAAGGTACTGGTCGTGCTCGTCAAGGATCTATCCGTGCTCCTCAATGGCGTGGTGGTGGTATCGTATTCGGTCCAACTCCAAGAAGCTATGCTTTCAAATTAAATAAGAAAGTAAAACAATTAGGTTTAAAATCAACTTTATCATATAAAGTTCAAAATGAAAAATTAATTGCTGTTGAAGGTTTCGCTTTCGACACAATGAAGACTAAGAATTTCTTACAATTCTTATCAAATGTTAAAGCAGAAGGTAAGACAATTGTTGTTTGTACAAGAGAAGAATTAACTGATAACGCAATTATGTCAGCAAGAAACATTGAAAATGTATTCTTAACAAGCTGTGATAATGCATCAGTTTATGAAATCTTATGCTTCGACAAATTAGTTGTTACTAAAGCTGCTGTAGAATACTTTGAGGAGGTTCTAAACTAATATGGAAGCAAGAGATATTATTCAAGCACCTATTATTACTGAAAAAAGTATGAGTTTAAAAGAAAACTTCAACAAATATACCTTCAAAGTTGCTAAAGGCGCTAACAAGGTTCAAATCAAAAAAGCAGTTGAAGAAATCTTTAATGTAAAAGTATTGAGTGTTGCAACAATCAACGTTTTACCTAAACGTAAACGTGTTGGTCAACATGTTGGCTATACTGCTGCTTACAAAAAAGCAATTTGCAAGTTAGCTGACGGCCAAAAGATTGATGCATTCGAAATTTAATATAGGAGGATTTAGAAATGGCAGTTAGATATTATAAGCCAACTACAAATGGTAGACGTAATATGAGCGTTTCTACATTTGAGGAAATTACTTGTACAACTCCTGAAAAATCATTATTAGCTCCTCTAAAGAAGAATGCTGGTCGTAACAATTCAGGAAAGATCACAGTTCGTCATCAAGGTGGCGGCGAAAAAAGAAAATATCGTATTATCGATTTCAAACGTAACAAATTTAACATCCCTGGTAAAGTTGCTACTATCGAATACGATCCAAACCGTTCTGCAAACATCGCATTAATCGTTTATGCTGATGGTGAAAAACGTTATATTTTAGCTCCTAAGGGCTTAGAAGTAGGTACTACAATCATTTCTGGTGAAAACGTAGATATCAAAGTTGGTAACGCATTACCTTTAGGTAACATCCCTGTTGGTGCTGTTGTTCACAACATTGAATTACACCCTGGTAAAGGTGGCCAAATGATTCGTTCAGCTGGTACTTCAGCTCAAATCTTAGGTCGTGAATCTAATTATGTATTATTACGTTTAGTTTCTGGTGAAGTTAGAAAAGTTTTATCAACTTGTATGGCTACAATCGGTGAAGTAGGTAATGGTACTCATGAATTAGTACGTATCGGTAAAGCTGGTCGTGCTCGTCATATGGGTCAACGTCCTGAAGTTCGTGGTTCTGTTATGAACCCTAATGATCACCCTCATGGTGGTGGTGAAGGTAAATGTCCAATCGGTCGTCCAACACCAGTTACTCCTTGGGGTAAACCAGCTTTAGGTTTAAAGACTCGTAAGAATAAAAAAGCATCTACTAAGTTAATCGTTCGTAGAAGAAATGGCAAATAAAAGGTAGGAGGAAAATATAATGGCTCGTTCAATTAAAAAAGGTCCTTTCTGTGATGATCACTTAATGAAAAAAGTTGAAGCACAAAAAGCATCTGGTGATAAAAAAGTGATTCAAACTTGGTCACGTAGATCAACAATTTTCCCTGCATTTGTTGGTCATACAATTGCTGTTTATAATGGTCGTACTCATGTTCCTGTTTATGTAACAGAAGATATGGTAGGTCACAAATTAGGTGAATTTGCTCCTACTAGAACATACCATGGCCATGGTGATGATAAGAAAGCAGCTAAGAAATAAGATACTTTAGGAGGAATAATATGGAAGCAAAAGCAATAGCAAAAAATGTTAGAATTACTCCTCGTAAGGCTCGTCTTGTTGTTGATTTAATCCGTAACAAAAGCGTTATGGAAGCTAATGCTATCTTAAAATTAACTAATAAACAAGCTTGCGAAGCAGTAATTAAAGTTTTAAATTCTGCAGCTGCAAACGCAGAAGCAAATTTAAGCTTAGATAGAAATAATTTATACGTTAAAACTGCATATGTAAATGATGGTTTACGTATGAAGAGAATGTTCCCTCGCGCTAAAGGTAGAGGCGACGTTATCATTAAAAGAACATGCAACATCACAATCGTTGTTGCTGAAAGAAACTAAGGAGGATAATAGCACATGGGTCAAAAAGTAAGTCCAGTTGGTTTACGTGTGGGCATTAACCGTGATTGGGATGCTGCATGGTATGCTGAAAAAACTAAAGTTGCTGATTTATTAATTGAAGATATCCAAATCCGTAAGTATTTAGATGAAGTTTATAAAAAAGCACAAATCTCTCGCGTTATTATCGAACGTACTAAAGGTGTAGGTAAAGATCATAAAGATCGCGTTAAAATTACATTACACACAGCTAGACCTGGTTCAGTAATCGGTCGTGAAGCTGAAACTAAAAATGCAGTAGTTAAAGAATTAGTTTTCAGAACTAAAAAAGATATTATCTTAAATGTTGTTGAAATTAAGAAACCTGAATTAGATGCAACATTAGTTGCTAAATCTATCGCTGAGCAATTAGAAGCTCGTGCATCTTTCCGTCGTGTACAAAAGATTGCAATCCAACGTGCTTTAAAAGCTGGTGCTAAAGGTGTTAAAACTTCAATTTCTGGTCGTTTAGCAGGTGCTGAAATGGCTCGTAGCGAAGGTTATATCGAAGGTCAAGTACCTCTACATACACTTCGTGCTGATATCGACTATGCAACAGCTGAAGCTTCAACAACTTATGGTAAATTAGGTGTTAAAGTTTGGATTTATAAAGGTGAAATTCTTGAAGTTAAACCTAGAACAGTTCAAGATCGTCGTCCAGCTAGAAAAGCTCGTCCAAATGCTAACCCTCAAAACAAAGGTCAAAAAAGAGCTGACAAAGCTCCTAAAAATGAAAGCTCTAAGGGAGGTAAATAATTATGTTAATGCCTAAAAGAGTAAAATTCCGTCGTCCACACCGCGTATACTTCAATGGTAAAGCTAAGGGTGGTACTGAATTAGCATTCGGCGAATTCGGTTTAAGAGCAACTGAAGGTTGTTGGTTAACTAACCGTCAAATCGAAGCTGGTCGTATTGCTATTACACGTTATATGAACCGTCAAGGTAAAGTATGGATTAAGGTTTTCCCTCATTTAGCTAAGACTCATAAACCTCTAGAAGTTCGTATGGGTTCTGGTAAGGGTGCTCCTGAATCATGGGTAGCAGTAGTTAAGACTGGTGTAATCTTATATGAGGTTGCTGGTGTTAGCGAAGAAATCGCTCGTGAAGCTTTAAGATTAGCTTCTCATAAATTACCTTGTACAACAAAATTTGTTAAAAGAGTAGGTGAGGAGCAATGTTAAAAGCTAAAGAAATTCGCGAATTAAGCGTTGAACAAATCAACCAAAAAATCGCTGATTTAAAAGTTGAGTTATTTAATTTAAGATTTCAAGCAGCTTTAGGTACTGCTGAAAATCCTTCAAAAATGAATGAAATTAAAAGAACAATTGCTCGTTTAAAAACTGTATTAACAGAAAAACAAAATGCGGGCAAGGCAGAATAAGGAGGACAACATGGAACGTAATAGTCGTAAGGTTTTTACAGGAACTGTAGTTTCAGATAAGATGGATAAGACAATCGTTGTAGCAGTTGATACATTCGGTACTCACAGAATCTACAAGAAACGTGTTAAGAAAACATCAAAATTTCATGTTCATGATGAAAACAATAGTGCTAAAATTGGTGATGTTGTTCGCTTCATGGAAACAAGACCACTTTCTAGAACGAAATTTTATCGTTTAGTAGAAGTAGTTAAGACAAAAGAAACAATTTAATTAGTTTCTGAAAGGAGAAGCACTAATGGTTCAACAAGAAACAAGACTTGCTGTTGCTGATAATAGTGGCGCACGTGAGTTATTAATAATTAAGGTTTTAGGTGGAGCATTACACCGTTATGCAAACGTTGGTGACATTGTAGTATGCAGTGTTAAGGAAGCATCACCAAATGGTGCTGTTAAAAAAGGTGACGTTGTTAAAGCTGTTATCGTACGCTCTAAGAAGGGGTTAAGACGTGCAGATGGTTCTTATATTAAATTTGATGAGAATGCAGCTGTAATCGTACGTGAGGATGGTAGTCCTCGTGGTACTCGTATTTTTGGCCCAGTAGCTAGAGAATTACGTGATAAGAACTATATGAAGATCGTCTCTTTAGCACCAGAAGTACTATAAGGAGGCTAAAATAATGCAAATTAAAGTAAATGATACTGTTGTAGTAATCAGCGGTAAAGATAGATTTGTTACTGATAAAAAAGGTAATAAAACACCAAAAACTGGTAAAGTTCTTAAAGTTTTCCCTAAGACTAATAGAGTATTAGTTGAAGGTGTAAACATCGTTAAGAAACACCAAAAGCCAACTCAACAAAATTCAACTGGTTCAATCGTAGAAATGGAAGCTCCAATCGATGCTTCAAATGTAATGTTATTTGATCCAAAAGCAAATAAAGGTACTCGTGTTGCAGTAGTTGAAAAAGAAGTTAAAGGCAAAATTGTTAAAATCAGAGTTTCTAAAAAATCTGGTTATGAATTCGATTAATTCTTTAGAGAGGAGGTAAGTTGATATGAATCGTTTACAAGAAAAATATCAAACTTCTGTGAGAACAGAATTAGCTAATAAATTCCAATATAAATCAAGTATGGAAATACCAAGATTAGAAAAAATCGTTATAAATATGGGTGTTGGTGACGCTGTTGCTAACTCTAAAGTTTTAGATGATGCTGTAGAAGAGTTAACATTAATCGCTGGTCAAAAACCAGTTGTTACTAAAGCTAAAAAGTCTATCGCTAACTTCAAGTTACGTGAAGGTATGCCTATCGGTTGTAAAGTAACTTTAAGAGGCGAAAGAATGTATCAATTCTTAGACAAATTAGTTTCTATTGCTTTACCACGTGTACGTGATTTCCACGGTATTAATGGTAATGCTTTCGATGGTCGCGGTAATTATACTTTAGGTGTTAAAGAACAATTAATTTTCCCTGAAATTAATTTCGATAAAGTTAAAAAAGTTCGTGGTATGGATATCGTTATCGTTACTACAGCTAAAAGCGATGAAGAAGGACGTGCTCTATTACAATTAATGGGTATGCCATTCTTCAAGAAGTAGGAAGGAAAGAAAATTATGGCAAAGACATCATTGGTTGTTAAAAATCATAGAAAACCAAAATATAGTGCTCGTGAATATACACGTTGCGAGCGTTGTGGTCGTCCTCATGCAGTAATCGGAAAATTCAAACTTTGTCGTGTTTGCTTCCGTGAATTAGCATATAAGGGACAAATCCCTGGCGTTAAAAAAGCCAGCTGGTAATATTCTCAAAGGAGGAATCAAGTATGACAAGTAGTCCAATTGCAGATATGTTAACTCGCATTCGTAATGCGAAAGTTATGCATCATGCTACAGTTACTATGCCATCTTCTAACTTAAAGAAAGCAGTTCTTGAAGTTATGAAAGCTGAAGGCTACATCGTAGACTTCGAAGCTACAAACGATGTTAAGAGCGTATTAACTGTTACTTTAAAATATACAGAAAATAACGAAAGTGTTATTAATGGTTTAAAAGTAGTTTCTAAACCTGGTTTAAAAGTTTATGCAGACGTAGAAAACTTACCAAAAGTATTAAATGGTTTAGGTACTGCAATCATCTCTACATCTCAAGGTGTAATGAGTGATAAACAAGCTCGTAAGTTAAAAATCGGTGGCGAAGTTTTAGCTTACATCTGGTAATAAATTTAGGAGGAAAATTAAAATGTCACGTATTGGAAATAAGCCAATTTTACTTCCTGCAGACGTTAACGTTACTTTAAATGGGAATAATATCCACGTTAAAGGTCCTAAGGGAGAGTTAAGTTTTGATTTCGACGCTAATTTAGAAATAGTAGTTGAAGGAACTGAACTTTTAGTAAAACGTCCTAATGATACTAAATGGTCAAAGACTATTCATGGTACAACTAGAGCATTAGTTGCTAACATGGTTGAAGGTGTATCAAAAGGCTTTACTAGATCATTAGAAATCATCGGTGTTGGTTACCGTGCTGCTTTACAAGGCGGTAAATTAGTAGTTAACGCTGGTTATTCACACACTTGTGAATTAGAAATTCCTGAAGGTGTAAAAGTTGAATTACCTAAAAACACAATTATCAACCTATCTGGTATTGATAAACAAGTTGTTGGTCAATTCGCTGCAGAAATTCGTGCAATCCGTAAACCTGAACCTTACAAAGGAAAAGGTATTAAATATTCTGATGAACATGTTCGTCGTAAGGAAGGAAAAACTGCTAAGAAGTAGTTAGAAAGGGGTACTAAAGTATGATTAATAAAATTTCAAAAAATGTAAGTCGTCAAAAAAGACATTTACGTATTCGTCAAACATTAAAGGGTACAGCTTTAAAACCACGCTTAAATGTTTTCCGTTCTAACAAACAAATTTATGCACAAATCATTAATGATGTTGATGGTACTACTTTATGTAGCGCATCTTCATTAGAATTAGAAAATGTATATGGTGGAAATGTTGAAGCTGCTAAATTAGTAGGTGAATTAGTAGCTAAACGTGCATTAGAATTAAAAATTGAAAATGTAGTATTCGACCGTGGTGGTTATTTATATCATGGACGTGTACAAGCATTAGCTGAAGCTGCTAGAGCAGCAGGCTTAAAATTCTAAAGGAGGATAACTTTATGCGTCAAGATCGTGAAGTAAAAGAGTTACAACCTGAATTCGAAGAGCGCGTTGTTGCTATTAATCGTGTTACTAAGGTTGTTAAAGGTGGTAGAACATTACGTTTTGCTGCACTAGTTGTTATTGGTGACCGTAAGGGTAATGTAGGCTTCGGTACAGGTAAAGCATCTGAAGTACCTGATGCAATTAAAAAAGCTATTGAAAGCGCAAAGAAGAATATGATCAATGTACCTATCGTTAACACAACAATTCCTCATGGTGTAACAGGTGTATTCGGTGGTGGCCGTGTTGTTTTAAGACCAGCTGCAGCCGGTACTGGTGTTATCGCCGGTGGTCCTGTTCGTGCCGTAGTAGAATTAGCAGGTATCAATGATATTCTTTCTAAGTCTTTGGGCTCAAAAACTCCAATTAACGTAGTTAGAGCTACAATCGAAGGCTTAAAAAATTTACATACAGTTGAGGCTGTTGCTGCTCGCCGTGGCAAAACAGTTGAAGAAATTTTGGGGTAATCGATTATGTATGAAATTACATTAGTAAAAAGTTTAATTGGTCGTAAACCTAACCAAGTTAAGACGGCAAAAGCACTTGGTTTAAAGAAAATTGGCCAAACTGTTGTTAAAGAAGAAAATGAAGCTATTAAAGGCATGATTGTTACCATCGCTCATATGGTAAAAGTAGAAATCAAATAATTAAGGAGGTGCCCTATTATGTTAAATGAATTAAGACCTGTTGAAGGTGCTAGACATTCTAAGAAACGTTTAGGCCGTGGTATTGGTAGTGGCCTTGGAAAAACTTCTGGTAAAGGTCATAAAGGTCAAAATGCTCGTTCTGGTGGTGGCGTTCGTCCTGGTTTCGAAGGTGGACAATTACCATTATTCCAACGTTTACCAAAACGTGGTTTCAATAACGTAAACCATAAAGTTTATGCAGTAGTAAATGTAGAAGACTTAAACCGTTTCGAAAATGGTACTGTTGTAGACTTAGAATTATTAATTGCTTCTGGTTTAGTTAAGAAGGTTAACGATGGTGTTAAAATCTTAGGTAATGGATCATTAGAAAAGACTTTAACTGTAAAAGCTAACAAGTTCTCAGCTAGCGCTAGCGAAGCTATTACAAAAGCTGGTGGAACTGTAGAGGTGATGTAACTTGTTTACTAAACTAAAAAAGATATTAAGTAATGGGGAAATCATTAAAAAATTGATTTTCACATTCTTAATTCTATTAGTTTTCAAGATTGGTACTTATATACCAATTCCTATGGTTGATACATTAGCTATTAGAGCTGAAATTGCTAATAACAACTTCCTTACAGTGCTAAATGCATTTAGTGGTGGTGGTTTATCTAATTTCTCTATCTTAGCTTTAGGTATTTCTCCATATATTACGTCATCAATTATTGTTCAAATGCTTCAACTTGTAATTCCAAAGTTTAAGGAATGGAGTGAACAAGGTGAAGTTGGTAAGCAAAAGTTAAATCGTATTACACGTTATGTGTCAATTGGTTTAGCTTTAGCTCAAGGCTTAGCTCTATTATTCGGTTTAGGTGCAAATCCTGAAAATATTTTAGTGGCTGATGTCTTGAAATATCAAAATATGTACTGGTTATTCTATATCTATATGGCATTAGTAATTACTGCTGGTTCATGTTTCACAATGTGGTTAGCAGATTTAATTACTCGTCACGGTGTAGGTAACGGTTCATCAATGATCATTGCTGCTGGTATTATTTCTACAATCCCTGCAATGTTCTCAACATTAATTAATAAATACTTAGGTGCAGCTGCTAGTACAGTAAATATTATTTGTTTTGTTTCTATTATTGTATTATATGTATTAATGATTTTCGGTGTAGTATTCTTCGAGGGTGCTAAACGTGAAATTCCAGTACAATATTCTAATAGACAAGGTAATAACAAGAGCAATATTCCATTTAAGTTAAATAGTGCTTCAGTTATTCCAGTAATCTTTGCTTCTACATTACTATCAATTCCATTAACAATTGTTGGTATGTTAGGTCAAAACACTAGTACTGCTGGTATTTGGATTGAACAAATCTTCTCATACCAAAAACCTGTAGGTATTATAATTTATATTTTATTAATTTTCTTCTTCTCATTCTTCTACACATTTATGACTGTAGATCCAGAAAAATTAAGTGAAAACTTAGATAAGCAAGGTGCTTATATCCCTGGTTATAGACGTGGTGAAAAGACAATTAATACTATAGCTGACTTATTATTCAAAACAACTATCATTGGAGCTACTTATTTAACAATTCTAGCATTAGTTCCAATTGTAGTATCATTATCTTTTGGCTTTACTAGTCAAGAAGCTTCAGTTATCACTGTTGGTGGTACTTCATTAATTATCGTAGTTGGTGTTGCTATTGAGACAGCTAAACAATTAGAAACAGCTTCAGAAACTAAAGAATATAAAGGTTTCTTGAATTAGGAGGCAAACTATGAAATTGTTAATTATGGGTCGTCCTGGTGCTGGTAAGGGTACACAAGCTGTTAATATTAAAGAATATTATCACATTCCACATATTTCTACTGGAGATATGTTTAGAGCCGCTATCAAGGGTCAAACAAAGCTTGGTATGCTTGCTAAAAGCTATATGGATAAAGGTGAATTAGTACCAGATGAGGTAACAATTGGTATCGTTAATGAGAGATTATTACAAGATGATTGTAAGGATGGTTTCTTATTAGATGGATTCCCTCGTAACCTTGATCAAGCTAGAGCATTAGATAAATTTTTAAAAGAAAATAATATTTCTTTAGATGCAGTTTTAGATATTAACGTTGAACCTGAAATCTTAATTGAAAGAATGGTTGGTAGACGTGTATGTAAAACTTGTGGAGCTACTTATCATGTAAAATTCAATAAACCAAAGGTTGAAGGAATTTGTGATAATTGTGGTTCTCCTATTATTCAAAGAAATGATGATACATATGAAACAGCACATAATCGTCTAAAAGTTTATGACGATAATACTGCTCCACTATTAGCTTACTATGATGAACAACATTTATTAAAGAGAGTAAATGGTGATCAAGAATTAGCTAAGGTATTCAGCGATATTAAAGAGGTTTTAAGTAAGTAATGCTTACCTGGTATTTATGATTTACTCAGTCGCACAAAACATTACGAGTAAATCATAAAATACTAGCTGTTAATCAGTATATCTTATTTGAACAGCTTATTTAGCTCATTGTTTGGTGGTAGATAATGAGTTTTGTATTACCACATTACTATAGGAGGATCAAATGGCAAAAAAAGAAGATGTTATTGAGCTAGAAGGTAGAGTTTTAGAAGTATTACCTAACACTCAATTTATCGTTAAATTAGAAAACGATCATCAAGTTTTAGCCCACGTTTCTGGTAAAATCCGCATGAATAACATACGCATTTTAACAGGGGATAAAGTTACAGTTGAGTTATCAACTTACGATTTAACACGTGGTAGAATCACTTATAGACATAAGTAATAATAACGGAGGTAAAAAAGATGAAAGTTAGACCATCAGTTAAACCTATGTGCGACAAATGCAAAGTAATCAAACGTCATGGACGCGTTATGGTTATTTGTGAAAATCCAAAACATAAACAAAGACAAGGATAAAATTTAGGAGGCACAAAAATATGGCACGTATTGCAGGTGTAGATATTCCAAATGAAAAGCGCGTTGTTATTTCATTACAATATATTTATGGTATTGGACCAACAATCGCAAAAAATGTTTTAAAAGATGCTAATGTAAGCGAAGATACAAGAGTTAAAAACTTAACTGAAGATGAATTAACTCGTATTCGTTCAGAAGTAGCTAAATATAAAGTAGAAGGTGACTTACGCCGTGAAGTTAACCTAAATATTAAGCGTTTAATGGAAATTGGTTGTTACCGTGGTATGAGACATCGTAGAGGATTACCTGTACGTGGTCAAAATACACGTAACAATGCTAGAACTCGTAAGGGTCCAGCTCGTACTATCGCTAATAAGAAGAAATAAGGAGGATAACGTAAATGGCACGTAAAGTTTCAAAACGTCGTGTGAAAAGAAATTGCCCACTTGGTGTAGCTCATATTCACACTTCTTTCAATAATACAATTGTTTCAATTACTGATCCTGAAGGTAACGTAATCGCATGGAGCAGTGCAGGTGCACTAGGCTTCAAAGGTAGCCGTAAATCTACAGCTTTCGCAGCTCAATCAGTATCTGAAGCAGCAGCTAAGGCAGCATTAGACCAAGGTGTTGTTAAGGTAGAAGTAGCCGTTAAGGGTCCTGGTCAAGGTCGTGACTCAGCTATTCGTTCTTTAGAAGTAGCAGGTCTTGAAATTACTTCAATCAGAGATTGTACACCAGTTCCACACAATGGTTGCCGTCCACCAAAACGCCCACGTGGATAATATTATATAAGAATCGAATAGGAGGTTCACTATGGATTTAACATTTACAAAGCCAAGAACTGAAGTTCATCCAGATGAACAAAATTTTAATCATGGTAGTTTCGTAATTACACCATTAGAAAGAGGTTTTGGTATAACAATTGGTAACAGTATTAGAAGAGTTTTATTATCTTCTCTTCCTGGTACAGCTATTTGTAGTGTTCAGATAGAAGGAGTTCAACATGAATTCCAAAATTTAGATAATGTTGTCGAAGACATTATCACAATCATATTAAATTTAAAACGTGTAGTTTTAAAAACTGATTCTGAAGATCCTAATTTCGAAACAACATTAGAAATTACTGCAGGTGAAGGTGAAGTTACTGCTGGTAACATCTTCACAAATACAGACGTTCAAGTTGTAAATCCTGAACAACACATCTGTACTGTAGCTGCTGGTGGAAGCATTACAATGTTCTTAAAGGTTAATCGTGGTGTAGGTTTCGTTTCTGCTGCAGAAAACAAACAAAAACTAACTACAAAGTATGGTGATACTTTAGTAGGCGAAATAGCTATTGACTCATTATACACACCAGTTACAAACGTTTCTTATGAAGTGGAAAAAACATTAGAAAATAATGATCCATCTCATGAAAAATTAACGATTGATGTTACAACTAATGGTTCAATTACACCATCTGAAGCAATCGCTATTGCATCTAAGATGATGATTGAACACTTACAAGTTGTTTGTGAATTAAATGAAAAATCTAAAAACAACTATATGGTTGAACAACTATCACAAGAGAAAAACGATATTTATGATACACAAATCGTGGATTTAGATTTAACAATTCGTTCATTTAACTGCTTACATAGAGCTAACATTCTTACAGTTGGTGATTTAGTAAAACAAACTGAAGAAGAATTAATGAAGGTTCGTAACCTTGGCCGTAAGTCTGTTAAAGAGATCAAAGAAAAACTAGAAGAATTAGGCGTAAGCTTAAGAAAAAATTAACTAGGAGGACAATATAATGGCTTATTCTAGACTACGTCGTAGCTCAGATCAAAGAAAAGCTTTACTTCGTGATTTAGTTACTGATTTAATCTTAAATGGTAGCATTGAAACAACTGAAACTAAAGCTAAAGAATTAAAGAAATTAGCTGACAAAATGGTAACATTAGGTAAAGCTAACACATTACATTCTCGTCGTCAAGCTGCATCTTTCGTTCGTTTTGAAAAAGATGCTGAAGGCAAATTCGCTATTCAAAAATTATTTGATGAAATAGCACCTAAGTTTGCTAGCCGTAATGGTGGTTACACAAGAGTAATTAAAACTGGTTTCCGTCGTGGAGACGCAGCACCTATGGCAATTATCGAATGGGTAGAATAATAAAATAATTAGGGTGTGAGTATATTAAATATGCTCACACTTTTATTCTTTTATATGATATAATATAAAAAAAGGAGGTAATTTCTACATGGGTAATAGAAAAGGTAAAGAAAGAGAAGAAAAAATAGTCTTTACAGCAATATATACTGTTAAAAGAAGTGATGAACTACTAAATTTTTTACTTGTAAAGTGTAATACTTCTCGTAACAATGTTAAAAATTTATTGAGTCATAAACAAGTATTAGTTAATGGTAGTGTTGTAAGTCAATTTAATTTTCCTTTAGCAAAAGATGACGAAGTTAAGATTAGTAAAAATCCTATTAAAGATGCTCCGACTAAACATGTACCTAAAGCTAAAAGACAATATGTAACATTACCAATTATTTATGAAGATACAGATTTTATTGCAGTTGACAAGCCATATGGCTTACTAGCAGTAGAAAGTGATAATGAACGTTTAGAGACTGCTTATAACTATGTTTTAGAATATCTTCAACAATACAATAAGCAAGCTAGACCGTTTATTGTACATCGAATTGATAAAGAAACGTCAGGTGTATTAATATTTGCTAAAAACATAAAAGTTCACTCGCAATTAAAATTAAAGTGGAATGAACTTGTTACTAAACGTGAATATATTGCTATCGTAGAAGGGCATATGTCTAAAGAAAGTGATAGAATTGTTAATTATTTAGATATTAATCATTCAAATAATTTAATGTTTGTAACTAAAGATAACACTAAACAATTAGCAATCACAAATTATAAAGTAATTAAAAAAGCTAATTTATATGATATGTTATTAGTTGATATTGAAACTGGTAAAAAGAATCAAATTCGTGTTACTTTAGATAATTTAGGACATCCAATTATAGGTGATACTAAATATGGTGTGGCTAGTGATCCATTAAAACGTTTAGGTTTACATGCTAGTTGTGTAGAGTTTAAACATCCATTTACTGATCAAATTATTACAATAAAAAGTAAGACACCAACTATTTTTAGTAATTTATTTTTAAATGTAAGAAAGTAATTTTTTGAGGGAAGATATTTGTTAGATGTTTTTGTAGATTCATTAATTGATAGTCTAAAAATATTTGGTTTTGCTTTTATTACATATTGTGTAGTATCTTTTTTGGTTGTACCATTATGTAAAAGTTTAACTAACCGTAAAATTTCCACACTAATTGGTGCAGTTTCGGGAATATGTCCTGAATGTGCTATACCAATAATATCAAGTAATTTATTTACTAAGAAATTAATTACATATGGTAGCTTAATAGCTGTTATGTTAGCTTCTAGTGATGAAGCTGTTATTATCCTTTTAGCAAATAAGATGTGGACAACTGTAGGATACTTAATTTTGTTTAAGCTTTCTATAGCTATAATAATGGGTTATTTGATAGATTTAATTTTTAGACATCAACAATTAAATAATATAAATATGTATGAAAATGCTAGTAATGAGAGTTTTGTCCACCAACATATACTTCATCCTTTAGTAGATTCATTAAAGATTTTTATTTATGCATTTATCATTATATTTATATTTGGTACTATTACGTACTTTATAGGAGAAGAGAATATAGTTAACTTCTTAACATCTAATCGTAGTTTACAGGTTTTAGCCGCTACAGTAGTAGGCTTAATTCCAAATTGTTCAGGTTCTATTATATTAACAACACTTTATATAGAAAATGGACTAAATTTCTCAGCATTACTTGCGGGATTATTAGTTAATTCTGGTTTGGGTTTACTATTCTTATTTAGAAATGGTAAAATTAAAGAAGGAATTACTACAACGATTGTGTTAACAGTTATTGCTTTGTTATTTGGATATATTATGTTTTTTATGGGATATTAGGAGGATATAAGATATGCTACATGTATTACAGGCAGGTAATAAACCTGTATATAAAGGAATGTGTTTAACGGTTCTTTCAATGTTAAAGAATACTAAAGAACCTATTCATTATCATTTAATGACAATTGAAGTTCCTTGGTCTAATGTACCTAAAATTACTTTAGAAGAAGCTAAGGTAATTGAAAATATATTAAAGAAAGCTAATCCTTTAAATGAATTTACATATTATGATATTAGTGATGATTTTATAAAGAGATTTGAGAATTCACCTAATAAGAATCCTAAATATACACCAGCTACACTTATTAGATTAATGTCTTTAGACTATATTGATTGTGACTATCTAATTTATTTAGATGCTGATACAATGGTTTATAATTCTTTAGAAGAATTTAATAAGTATGACATTAGTGATTATGAAATTGGTGTTTGTAAGGATTATATGGGACGATTTTGGATTAAACATGACTACATTAATGCAGGTGTTCTATACATTAATTGTAAAAAGTGTAGAGAAAACCATGTATTTGATCGTGCTATAGAATTATTAGATAAAAAATCTTATTATTTTTCTGATCAAACAGCTATATATAAAGCGACGACAAAAAGACTTTATCTACCATTCAAATTTAATGAACAACGTAGTGTTAAAGAAGATACAGTAGTTAAACATTTTTGTAAAGGTATTAGATATATTCCATTCTTTAAAATATATAATATAAAACAATGGAATGTAGAAAAGGTTCATAGCTTTTTAAAGATACATGAATTTGATGAGATTTTTATAGAGTATAATGAATTATTTCCTAATGAGCAAATATAATTTTAATTAAAAAAATTTACTTGTAAATACTTAAATTCCACTTTAAAAACAACCTATAATTTGGTATCATAGGTAATGGTGATTATATGAAAAAAAGTTTAGGTATTTTCTTAAGTTCTTTACTATCAGGTTTTTGTATCACAATTGGTGCAAGTATCTATTTAGTAGCCTTAAGTAAAGGTGCACAAATTACAGGTGCATTCTTATTTGGTATAGGTTTATTTACAATTATTCATTTTGGTTTATGGTTATATACTGGCAAAGTTGGTCATACACTAGATAATAAGCCAAAGTATATTTTAGATTTGATTATTTGTTTAGTAGGTAATCTAATAGGAGTTATTTTATTAGCACTAGTTATTAAATATACTAGAACAGGTGAAGTATTAATTAATGCTTCTAAACCTATAGTAGAAGCCAAACAAAATGATTCATGGTATTCTATATTATTATTATCTATGCTATGTGGATTTATGATTTATATAGCTTGTGTAGGTCATAAGAAATGTGAATATCCAATTGGTAAAGCTTTATTTGCTTTCTTACCTATTGTAGGCTTTATTCTATGTGGATTTGAGCACGTTGTAGCGAATGCATGTTATTATACATATGCAGGTGTATTTAATGGTAAAGTAGTATTAAATTTCTTTATTATGGCTATTGGTAATGGTATTGGTGCTATTATGTTAGATGGCTTATTTAAATTAACTAATCATTTAAACAAGGAGTAATTATGTTTTTAGATAGTTTTGTTACTTCTAATGCTTTTATTATTTCAATGACTATAGTATTATTCTTTATCGCTTTAGGTGGTATTACACTATTTAGATATTTTAAAGACACTAATAAACAAGAAGTAGTCATAAATGAAACAAATGAACAAGTTGAAGAAAATGAAAATGAAGATGTCGAGTAAGACATCTTCATTTTTATTTATAGTTCTTGGTTTAAAACAGTATCTGTTTGAGCTTGTCTAAAAGCTTTAAGTTTTAAATTAATATCATTATTAGATAAGGCCAAAATAGATAAAGCAGATAAGGCAGCATTTTTAGCACCATTAATAGCCATACTCATCACTGGTATACCAGCAGGCATTTGAACTATTGATAATAATGAATCTAAACCATTAAGAGCTCTACTCTTAACCGGTACACCAATTACTGGTAATGTAGTGTTAGCAGCAACCATACCTGGTAAATGAGCAGCCCCACCAGCACCAGCTATTATTACTTTAATACCTCTAGCTTCTGCACTTTTAGCATATTCACTTAATAAATCTGGTGTTCTATGAGCACTTACAACTTTTTTCTCATATTTTACATCAAACTCATCTAATAAATCACAAGCTTGTTTCATTACTTCATAATCAGAAGTAGAACCCATAATAATACCAATTTCAACCATTAGTTAATACCTCTTAATAAATCAAATAATTTAACTGCCATATTTTTAGGACCATTTTGTTCATAGCCTGGAATTGCTAATTTAGTATATAATTCACCAACATAAATGTTATTTTTAAATAATGTAGTGAAGTATAAGTCTAGTAATTTACGTGTTTTTTCTTCTTTTTGAACAGGTCCAAATGGGTTAGCAAAGAATGATTTAACTAAACCAACTTCACCAGTTGTACCTTTAGCCATTCTAGCACCACCAATAAATACTTCTAAAGCCTCATCTACACTTTCAAACTTTTTAACATTATCAGTATTTTCATAGTTATTAGCATAGAATATAAAGTCTACCTTATGACCTTCCATAATTTCAGGATAAGTAGCTACTGGAATTACTAATCTAGCATTTTGAGCATCTGGGTTCATAAATATTGCACGGTCCATTTCTTTATAACCGAAATCACTAGCCATATCATCTAAACGGACGAAAGCACCAATTTCAGTTCCGTATGCATAAACTTGACCATTAACTAATTTGAATGTACCCATATCGTCAAAAATTGTACGCATATCAATAATATCATCACCAGCTGATGCTCTTAAAGCTTCAAGAGTTTCACTCTTTCCAGCACCACTATCACCAATAATTACTACAGTTTTCTTTTGTCCACCTTTTAATGTGATATGAACACATGCACCATGAATAGGTAAACCACCTTCACTAATCATTTTAACATTATATAATGTTAATAACATTTTCTTCATATAACCGAAGTAGTCAACAGAATCAGCAAGTGGTGCTCTACCAATATAGATATCATTTTCTTTATCATAGAAGAAACTTGATTCTTCATCACCATAACCAAATAAATAAATTATGTTAGGTTTTTTATCTCTAATGTCTTTTGCTGCAGCAAAATCAAATAAGTTAGAAATAGTAATACCATGAGCCATAAAGTGTTTATGGAAATAAACAAAGGCTAATGCACCACCAACATAACATGGGTAGCAAAGGTAATCATTACTATTAAGATTAACATCTAATAATGGATTTGTCTTTGATTCTTGATATGTACCAGTACGTTTATTCTTTTTAGAATAAGACATAAATGGTGGACGAATCATTACAGATTCAATCATTTGAATATTATCTAAATAATCATATTCTTTAATATCACACCACTTATAATCATTAACTAACAATGAGGCATTTACGCCTGATGGTAATTGACGATAAATTGAGAAATTTTGGCCATATAAACGTTCACTAATAGTACGATAAGTCTTTAATATAATATTAGTAAACTCTTTATTAGCATCAACGAAGTTCATATTTTGAACACCTTGATCAATCTTTTTAGCTTTAATAATACTATAACGTTCAAGACGACGCCAGTAGTTATAGAATTCTTCAACTAATTTATATAATAAAGCTCTTTCTTTTAAAATTGGACGATATATAAAATTAATATCATTAATTTGATCATATTCAAATGAATATAATAATTTAAATAAACCAATAAAATGTTCTCTTTCTGGAAGAAGTGATACTAAGTAAATAATATCAACTCTTTCATGTTTAGTCATATAGTCTAAGAAATCAAAGAAAACACGCTTGAAACATTCACTGTTTAAAACTTCAATCTCATTTTTACAATATTCTTCAGTAAAATTTAAAACAACCATTTTGTTGTTAATTACATGTGTACTCATAAATGCCTCCTAGAATAAACCTTTAGCTTCACCGTCAACATAGTCCATATTAAGCGCTGCTGGTTTCTTTGGTAAACCTGGCATACGCATAATATCACCAGTTAAACAAACAATAAATCCTGCTCCACTATTTAAAATAACATCTTTAATTTCAATATTGAAGTCAGTAGGGGCCCCGATTAATTTTGGATTATCAGAGAATGAATATTGAGTTTTAGCCATACAAATTGGTAGATTACCAAAACCTAGTGTTTCTAATCTACCAATTGTGTTTTTAGCACTAGTAGAATAAGTAACATCTTTTGCACGATAGATTTCTTTACAAATAGTTTCAATTTTATTTTTAATAGAATCATTTTTATCATAAATAGGAGTCATAGTCTTATTTAATGCGCATAATTCTACAACCTTTTCTGCTAGGTTAGTTGCTCCACTACCACCAAGAGTATAAGCTAAACTTAACTCACAAGGGTAACCATGTTCATCACAGTATTTCTTTACTGCTTCACATTCACCTAATGTATCTGTATTAAATACATTTAATGCTACTACGAAAGGTAAGTTAAATTTTTTAACATTTTCTAAATGTCTTTCTAAATTACACATGCCCTTTAATAGTGCATCAATATTTTCTTCACCTAAGTTTTCTTTGGCTACACCACCATGCATTTTTAATGCACGAACTGTTGCGACAAGAACCACACACTTAGGATTAAAACCAGCCTCACGGCATTTAATATCAAAGAATTTTTCAGCACCTAAATCACAACCAAAACCAGCTTCAGTTACGACATAATCAGCTAAACTCAAACCTAATTTAGTTGCAATTACACTATTACAACCATGTGCTATATTAGCAAAAGGACCACCGTGAATTAAAGCAGGTGTATGTTCTAAAGTTTGAACTAAGTTAGGTTTAAGGGCATCTTTCATTAATAATGTAATAGCACCTTCTATACCTAGGTCACCAACCGTAATAGGTTCTTTATCATAGTTATAGGCAATAACCATTCTTTTAATACGTTCTTTGAAATCATCGATATCCTTGGCTAAACATAAAATAGCCATAACTTCACTAGCTACAGTAATATCGAAATGATCTTCACGTGGCACACCATTTACACTACCACCCAAACCAACAACTACATTACGTAATACTCGGTCGTTCATATCAAGAACACGATGAATAGTGATGCGTGTAGGATCAATACGTAAAACATTTCCTTGTTGAATGTGATTATCTAATAAGGCACAAATTGCGTTATTAGCTGTTGTGATAGCATGTAGGTCACCAGTAAAATGTAAGTTTATATCTTCCATAGGGATAACTTGTGAGTATCCACCACCACAAGCACCACCCTTAATACCCATGACAGGACCAAGGGAAGGTTCACGCATACATACAATACTTTTCTTATTAATACATTTTAAAGCATCAGCTAGACCAATAGTTATGGTTGATTTACCTTCACCAGCAGGAGTAGGAGAGATAGCAGTTACTAAGATTAGATTAGAATTTTTATTATCTAAATTATCCATTAATGATAAATCTAATTTAGCTTTATCATATCCATATAGTGTTATCTTATCTTCACTAATACCTAAGTTCTTTGCTACATCAAGAATATTATCAGGTTTAACTGTTTTAGAAATCTCTAGATCTGTCATGTTATTATCCTCCGTAAATTAAATAAGCAGCCTAAAATAAGGCTGCAATAGTATTATTTTTAGACACTAATGGCATATATTTAGAAATTGAAACTACAAATTTCATCATAAATATCGCCTCCTTAGCTTAACATAATAATACCATATTTTATTATAATAATTAAAGTGTTTTACAAAAAATAGTATATTAGTATTATGTATATTTAATGTATAAGAATTTTATTTTAGAAAAAACAAAAAAGTTGTAAAAATAAAAGCGGTTACAACAAAATAATGATATTTAAAATGTTAATAATATGTGCTAAAATAAATATGTAATCTTATATAATAGCTTTAATATGGTAAGCAAGTCTCTACCCTCAGACCATTAATTTGAGGACTATAAGGTTTAGTTATTTTAATAAGTAACACTAGGAGACTGCCCCAGGATTGGATGGTACAACATGAATTTTCAATTTAAGGGTTTAATGAATAGAATTATCATTTTAAAGGGTATTAGTGCGCAAATTATAGGAATCAGCTTTTAATTTTAGCTGATTTTTTTGATTTTAAGGAGGAGTTTATGACTATCGGTATTATAGGCGGTGGACAACTTGGAATGATGTTGGTAGAAGCTATAAAACATTTGGGACATAATGCAATAGCTTTAGATCCTAATCCAAAATGTTCATGTAGTACTTTTTGTGATGTTATTGTTGGTGAGTATGATGATATTACTAAATTAGAAGAACTATGTAATAAATGTGATGTATTAACATATGAGTTTGAAAATATTAGTAGTCAAGCTCTATATTTAATTGAAAAATCTAACAAGCTTAAACAAGGTATTTTACCATTAGAAATAAGCCAAAATAGATTGAAAGAAAAAGCATTTGCATTAAAACATGGTTTAAAAACAGTTAAATATAAACCTATTTATAATAAGGAAGAATTAGTAGAGGGTTTAAAAGAGATTGGTTATCCTTCTATCTATAAAACATCAACATTAGGATATGATGGACATGGTCAATATGTTATTAGAAGTAGCAAAGATATTGATAAAGTTGACTTAGATAAAGAGGGTATTTTAGAATCTATGCTAGATTTTGATTATGAAGCCTCTATTATATTATTTAATGATGGTGTTAATATTAGATATTTACCAATAAGTGTTAATGTAGCATATAAAAATATTTTGGATTTATCGATAGTTCAAGATAATCTACCTATTAAAGATAAATTAATTAAATATAGCGTTGATTTTATGAAGAATTCTGACTTAAGAGGTATTATTACATTAGAATATTTTATTAAAGATAATGAAATCTATTTTAATGAGATGGCACCTAGACCTCATAATTCTGGTCATTACTCTATAGAAGGTTGTGACTATAGTCAATATGAAATGTTAACTAAGTATTTATTAGGAGAAGAACTTCCAACACCTAAATTATTATCTAGTACAGTTATGAAAAATATCTTAGGTTATAATTATGATAATTTTAATAATATGATTATAGATAATAATACATTTAAACATGATTATCACAAGACAGGTATTAAGGAATATCGTAAAATGGCACATGTGACATTCACTAATACTACACTTGATGATTATAATAAAAAATATAAAAAATTTTTTAAGGAGATATAAGATGAATATTCGTATTTATGTTGAAAAGAAACCTGAGTTCAAAGTAGAAGAAAAATCATTAGTAAATGAATTAAATTTAAATTTAGGTTTAAGCTTAGAAAATGTTAGATGTCTAAATATATATGATATTTTTAACATTAGTGAAGAACTATTAGAAAAAGCAAAATATAGTGTATTTGGTGAGGTACAAACTGACCTTGTATATGATTCATTTGACTATAACGAATATACACCTTTAGCTATTGAATTACTACCTGGTCAATTTGATCAAAGAGCTAAAGCTGCTGAAAGTTTAATTAAATTAATTGAACCATCAAGTGATGTACGTATAACTAGTGCTAAGTTATATTTATTCCCACTTAATACAGCTTTAGAAGGAGTTGAGTCATATTTAATTAATAAAGTAGAATCTCGTAAGAAAGATTTATCTAAATTAGAAGAATTCCCATATTCTACACCTGATAAACCAGTTATTTTAGAAGGTTTTAGAAATATTACTAATTATGATGAATATGCAGAAAACAACTCTTTAGCAATGAATGGTGATGACTTAAAGTGTGTTGTTGAATACTTTAAAGAAGAAGGTAGAGATCCTTATTTAGTTGAATTAAAGATTTTAGATACTTATTGGTCTGATCACTGTAGACATACTACATTTAATACTATCTTAGATAATGTTACATTCTTAGAGGGTGACTTACATGATAGTTTAGTAGAAAGTTATAATTTATATTTAAGCTTAAGAAAAGATTTAAATAGAGAACATAAGAAATTATGTTTAATGGATCTAGCTTGTATTGGTGCTATGGCATTAAGAAAACAAGGTTATTTAGATGATCAAGAAATTAGTGAAGAAAATAATGCTTGTAGTATTATTGTTGAAATTAATAATGAAGATTGGTTAATCCAATTTAAAAATGAAACTCATAACCATCCTACAGAAATTGAACCTTTTGGTGGGGCATCAACATGCTTAGGTGGTGCCATTAGAGACCCACTTTCTGGTAGAAGTTATGTATACCAAGCAATGAGAATTACTGGTGCTGGTAATATTTATGAGGAAGTTAAAGATACACTACCTAATAAATTACCACAAAGAATTATTTCTACTAAAGCAGCACATGGTTATTCATCATATGGTAATCAAATTGGATTATCTTGTGCTCACGTTAGAGAAATTTATCATCCTAATTATGTAGCAAAAAGACTAGAAGTTGGTGCTGTTGTTGGTGCTTCTTTAAAAGAAAATGTAAGAAGAGAATCTCCTGTTCCTGGTGACAAAATTATTTTACTTGGTGGCTTAACTGGTCGTGATGGTATCGGTGGGGCTACAGGTTCAAGTAAAAAACATAATGAAGCTTCTTTAACTACTTGTGGTAGTGAAGTTCAAAAAGGTAATGCTATTGAAGAAAGAAAGATTCAAAGATTATTTAGACGTCCTGACTGTTCTATATTAATTAAGAAATCTAATGACTTCGGTGCAGGTGGTGTAAGTGTTGCGATTGGTGAGTTAGCTGATGGTTTAGTAATTAACTTAGATTTGGTACCTGTTAAATATCAAGGTTTAGGAGAAATTGAATTAGCTATATCTGAATCACAAGAAAGAATGGCTGTTGTAGTTTCTGAAAGTGATGTAGAAAAGTTTATTAGTATTTGTCATGAAGAAAATATTTTAGCAACTTGTGTAGCTAGTGTTACTGATAAAGCTAGACTACAAATGTATTATAAGGATGAATTAGTAGTAGATATTACACGTGAATTTATTGATAGTGCTGGTGCAATTCATAGAACAAACTGTACAGTTGATACTGATATCCATAATTATCCTAACTATAAAAATAGTGGTAACTTAAAACATGATGTATGTAGAATATTATCAAGTGAAAATGTATTAACACAAAAAGGTTTATGTGAAATGTTTGACTCTACTATTGGTAGATCAACAGTATTATTACCATTTGGTGGTAAATATCAAAGAACAGAAACTCAAGTTAGTGCAAACTTAATTCCTACAGACACTTCTTTAGCAACCATCTTATCATATGGATATGATCCTTTCTTATCAGAAGCTAATCCATACTTAGGTGGTATGTATAGTATTATTGAATCATTAGCTAAATTAGTAGCGTGTGGTTGTGATTACAAGAATACTAAGTTCAGTTTCCAAGAATACTTTAAACGTATGACTGATGATAAAGCTTATGGATTACCATTATCTGCATTACTAGGTGCTTTAAAATTACAAAATGAATTTAAATTAGCATCTATTGGTGGTAAAGACTCTATGAGTGGTACTTATTTAGATATAAATGTACCTCCAATGTTAATGAGTATAGCTTTAAATGTTTGCGATAGTAAATATATGGTATCACCAGAATTTAAAAATATTGGTAATTACATCTATTTAGTAAAACATCATGAATTAGATAAACATTTACCTAATATTGAAGAATTAAAAGCAAACTTTACTAGTATTTATGAAAATATAGTAGCTAAAAAAATAGTAAGTGGTTTTGCTTTAACTAAAGGTGGTATCTGTGAAGCATTATTTAAGATGGCCTTTGGTAATATGATTGGCTTTAATGTAGAAGTTAATTTAGATGATTTAGGTCGTTTAGATTATGGTTCTATTATTGTTGAAGCTAGTGAAGTAATTAATCATGATAATTATATTTTATTAGGTATGACTAGTGATAAAGTATTAATTAATAATCAAGAATTTAATTTAGAAGAAATGTACTATATGAATAAAGATAGATTTAATACTATCTATAAAGAAGATGTAGAATCTTTAAGTCCTATTAAAGAATATGATACTTATAAATCTAATAAGAAATTTTCTAACTATATTGAAGGAAAAGTAAAAGTTTTAGTACCTGTATTTCCTGGTACAAACTGTGATTATGATACAGCAAATGCTTTTAGTGAATTAGGTTGTGAAATTAAATATTTTGTATTTAATAACTTAACTGATAAAGATGTTATTAATTCAAATAAAGAATTTGCTAGATTAATAGATGAAACTAATATTTTAGTATTTAGTGGTGGTTTTAGTGCTGCTGATGAACCAGATGGTAGTGGCAAGTTTATCTCTAATATTATTAATAATGAATTAGTTAAAGCAAGTATTAATCGTTTATTAGAACGTAAATGTTTAGTATTAGGTATTTGTAATGGTTTCCAAGCTTTAATTAAATCAGGTTTATTACCATTTGGTAAGATTGGTGAAGTTAATGAAAATAGTGCTACATTATTTAGAAATGATATTAATCGTCATATTTCTAAGATTGTTAGTACAAAGATTATGACAAATAACTCACCTTGGTTACAAAGTTATTCTACTGGGGAGATAGAAAGTATAGCTGTAAGCCATGGTGAAGGTAAGTTTGTATGTAATCCTGAAATTTTTGAAACTTTATTAAAGAATGGTCAAATTGCCTTTGCTTATACTGATACTTATGGTAATGTAACAACTCTAAGTCCATATAACCCTAATGGTTCTTATTATGGTATTGAAGGTATTGTTAGTCCTTGTGGTTTAGTTTTAGGTAAGATGGGACATAGTGAGAGATATAGAGATAATTGCTACAAAAATATTTGGGGTAATAAAGAACAACAAATATTTATTAATGCTGTTAAGTATTTCAAGGAGCAAAAATAATGGAAAGTTTAGAACTATTATATGAAGGTAAATCTAAGAAAGTTTATCAAACAAAAGATGAGGATGTTATATTAATTCACTATAAGGATGATGCTACTGCATATAATGGCATTAAAAAAGCTGAAATTAAGAATAAAGGTATTTGTAATAATAATATAAGTAGTTATATCTTTAAATATTTAAAAGAAAATGGTGTAGATAGTCACTTTATTTCACAAGTTAATGATTGTGAGTCATTATGTAAGAAATTAACTATTATACCATTAGAAGTAATTTGTCGTAATGTTTGTGCTGGTACTATGGCTAAGAGATTAGGTATTAAAGAAGGTACAGTATTAAATAATACAGTTTATGAATTATGTTATAAAGATGATAATTTAGGTGATCCATTAGTAAATGAACATCATGCTGTAGCATTAGGTTTAGTTAGTTATGAAGAACTAAAAGTAATCTATAATATTACTTATAAAGTTAATGAATTATTAAAAGATTTATTTAATAGAGTAGATATTACATTAGTTGATTTTAAAATTGAATTTGGTAGAGATAAGAATAATAATATTATATTAGCTGATGAAATTAGTCCAGATAGCTGTCGTTTATGGGACAAAAATACTAATGATAGACTAGATAAAGATCGTTTTAGAAAAGACTTAGGTCATGTTAGTGATGCATATAAAGAAATCTATAGAAGGTTAGGTAGTTTAAAGTAATGAGCATATTTGATGAATCTTTACATGAAGAGTGTGGTGTATTTGGTGTATTTAATGTACCAAATGCTAGTGAAATGGCCTATTATGGCTTACATGCTTTACAACATCGTGGACAAGAAGCTTGTGGTATTGTTACATATGATGAAAAAGAATTCCATAAGATTAAAGGTACAGGTGTAATTACTGAAGTATTTAATACAGAAAATATAAAGAGACTACCTGGTAGTCAATGTATTGGTCATGTACGTTATTCTAGTGAAAAAGCTAATACTATAGAAAATATTCAACCATTATTTTTCTATCATCATGCAGGTGATTTTGCCTTAGCTCATAATGGTAATATTGTTAATAGTAAAGCATTAAAGAAGTATTTAGAACGTAAAGGTACTTTATTCCAATCTACAAGTGATAGTGAAATATTAGCCCATTTAATAAAAAAGGGAAATCAAACTGAAAGTAGAATTGATGCCATAAGCAATGCTTTAAATATGTTAGAAGGGGCATTCTCATTTGTTATTTTAACAAAAGATAGACTTTATGCTTGCCGTGATAAATATGGTTTAAGACCTTTAAGTATTGGTAAGATTGGTGATGGTTACTGTGTAAGTAGTGAAACTTGTGCATTTAGTGTTATTGGTGCTACTTATGTTCGTGATGTATTACCTGGAGAGATAATTTCTATTGGCAAAGAAGGATTAAGTTCTACTTTATATAGTGAATTTAGAAAATTTAAAATGTGTGCAATGGAATATATCTATTTTGCTAGACCTGATAGTGATATTGAAAATGTAAATGTTCATGCTTTCCGTAAAGAAAGTGGTAAATTACTTTATAAACAAAATCCTATTGATGCTGATATAGTAATAGGTGTACCTGATAGTAGTTTAAGTGCTGCTATTGGTTATGCTGAAGCTAGTGGTATTAGTTATGAAATGGGTTTAATTAAGAATAAATATATTGGTAGAACTTTTATTGAACCATCTCAAGCTTTAAGAGAAAAAGGTGTAAGAATGAAGTTAAGTGCTGTTAGAAGTATTGTTAATGGCAAGAGAGTAGTTCTTATTGATGATTCAATTGTTAGAGGTACTACAAGTATAAAGATTTTAAAAATGCTTTATGAGGCGGGTGCTAAAGAGGTACATGTTTGTATTGCATCACCTCAAATTAAACATCCATGTTTTTATGGAGTAGATATTAAAACATATGAAGAATTAATTAGTGCTAAACATAGTTTAGAGGAAATTAGAGATATAATCGGTGCTACTAGTTTAACTTTCTTAGAAGAAAAGTATTTATTAGAGGCAGCACATAGAACTGATATGTGTACATCATGCTTTAGTGGTGTATATCCTACAGAGCTATATGAGTCATATGAAGAATGTAATAAAGATGGAAAATTTTAAGGAGAATAATTATGGGTTCACAAGAATATATTAAAGCAGGTGTTGATTTAGAAGCTGGTTATGATGTTGTTAGAAGAATAAAAAAACACGTAGCTAGTACTAATAGACCTGGTGTTATGAGTAATATTGGTTCATTTGGTGGTATGTTTGATCTACATTCATTAAACTATAAAGAACCTGTATTAGTATCTGGTACTGATGGTGTTGGTACTAAATTAAAATTAGCCTTTGCTATGGATAAACATGATACTATTGGTATTGATGCTGTAGCGATGTGTGTTAATGACTGTTTAGCTCAAGGTGCTGAACCATTATTCTTTTTAGATTATGTTGCTGTTGGTAAAAATATACCTGCTAAAGTTGAAGCAATTGTTAGCGGTGTTGCTGAAGGTTGTAGACAAGCAAACTGTGCTTTAATCGGGGGAGAAACTGCTGAAATGCCTGGTATGTATCAAGATGGAGAGTATGATATTGCTGGTTTCAGTTGTGGAGTTGTGGAAAAAGCTAATTTAATTGATGGTAGCAAAGTTAAAGTTGGTGATACATTAATTGGTATTCAATCATCTGGTGTTCATTCAAATGGTTTTAGTCTAGTTAGAAGAGTATTAAGTGAAAATAATTTAGATTTAAATAATAATTATGGATTCTCTAAACCTTTAGGTGAAGTATTATTAGAACCTACTAAAATTTATGTAAGATCTGTATTAAAAGCTATTAGTACAGGTAAAGTTCATGGTGTAAGTCATATAACTGGTGGTGGTTTTGATGAGAATATTCCACGTATCTTACCAGAAGGTTGTGGAGCTTTCATTGATGAAGGTACATGGCCAATATTGCCTATATTTAATTTCTTAGAAGAAAAAGGTAATATTAGTCACCGTGAAATGTTTAATGTATTCAATATGGGTATTGGTATGGTTATTGCTTGTGATAGTGAAGATGCATTAGAATTAGTGAATATATTAATGGAAAACGGTGAAAAAGCTTATATTATTGGTAAAGTTACTGATAATGAAGGAATTATCATAAAATGAAAAATATAGCTATTTTTGCAAGTGGTAATGGTTCTAACTTTGAAGCTATCGCAAAAGCTGTAATTAATAAAGAAATAGATGCAAAGCTTTGCTTCTTATTTTGTGATAAGAAAAATGCTTTTGCATTAGAAAGAGCTAAAAAGTTAGGTATAAAAGCTTATCAATTTAGTTTAAAAGACTTTAATAGTAAAGTAGAGTATGAAGAAGAAATTGTCAAGTTATTAGATGAATATAAAATAGATTTTGTATTTTTAGCTGGATATATGAAAATTTGTGGCCCTACTTTATTAGAAAAGTATGAGAATAAGATTATTAATATTCATCCTGCATTATTACCATCATTTAAAGGTGCACATGGTATCTTAGATGCTTATAACTATGGTGTTAAGGTATTTGGTGTAACTATACATTATGTTGATGGTAATGTAGATACAGGTAAAATTATTGCTCAAGGTATCATAGACTATGTAGATGGTGATACTTTAGAGGTTGTAGAAGAAAAAATTCATAAGCTTGAACATAAGCTTTATATAAAAACAATAAAGGAGTTAGTAGAGTAATATGCGTGCATTATTAAGCGTTAGTAATAAAGAAAACCTAGTTGGTTTTGCTGAAGAGTTAGTAAAATTAGGTTTTGAAATTATAGCTACTGGTGGTACTAAAAATGTATTAGAAGCTAATAACATTAAAGTTACTTATGTTGAAGAAGTTACTGGTTTTAAAGAAATATTAGATGGTCGTGTAAAAACATTACACCCTAAAATTCATGGGGCAATTTTAGCTAGACGTGATTTAGAAGAACATATGGCAACATTAATAGAAGAAAATATTATTCCTATTGATTTAGTATGCGTTAATTTATATCCATTTAAAGAAACTATTTCTAGACCTAATGTTTCATTAGCTGATGCTATTGAAAATATTGATATTGGTGGACCTTCAATGGTTAGAAGTGCTGCTAAAAACCACCGTGATGTAATCATTACTTGTGATCCTAAGGATTATGATGAAATCATTAATAGATTAAAAAATAATACATTAGATTATGATTTTAGACAATATTTATGTTTAAAAGCATTTAGACATACTGCAGCTTATGATATGGAAATTGCTAATTACTTTGCTAAAGTAAGAGAAGATAAAGATGACTACTTTATTAGTGCTAAGTTAAACCAAGGTTTAAGATATGGCGAAAATCCACATCAAAGTGCTAACTTTTATAGCACTAAGTGTGATTTAACATATAGCTTAAGTAATGCTAAACAATTACATGGTAAAGAATTATCATATAATAACATTCAAGATGCTAATGCAGCATTAATGATCACTAGTGAATTTAGTCGTCCATTTGCTCTTGCCTTAAAACATATGAATCCTTGTGGCGCTGCTTTAGGTGAGACTATTGAAGAAGCTTTCCAAAAAGCATATGATGCTGATAGTGTAAGTATTTTTGGTGGTATTGTTTCTGTTAATAGAGAAGTTACTAAAGAATTAGCTTTATTAATGAAACCAATTTTCTTAGAAGTTATATTAGCACCTAAGTTTAGTGATGAAGCTTTAGAAGTATTAACAACTAAGAAAAATTTAAGATTAATTGAATACAAAATTGGTGAATTTAAAAATACTAATCAAGTGATTTCAGTTAATGGTGGTTTATTAGTACAAGAATTAGATGGACCACAAAACACAATTACTTTAACTAAAGATATGTGTGTTACAGAAGAAAATGTAGATGATAAATTATTAAAAGATTTAGATTTTGCTAATAGAATTTGTAAACATGTAAAGAGTAATGCTATCGTATTATGTTCTAATGAATGTACTTGTGGTATTGGTGCTGGTCAAATGAATCGTATTGGTTCATTAGAAATAGCTTTAAATGAAGCCAAAAACTTTAAACATGATACTAATCTTGTTTTAGCAAGTGATGGTTTCTTCCCATTTGATGACTGTGTAACATTAGCTAGTCAATATGATGTTAAAGCTATTGTACAACCTGGTGGTTCTATCCGTGATGAAGATTCAATTAAAGCTTGTAATACTCATAAGATTCCAATGTTATTCAGTGGAAGGAGACATTTTAAACACTAATGAAAAAAGTATTAGTTATTGGTAGTGGTGGTAGATGTCACGCTATATGTCATGCTTTAAGTAGATGTGAAAATGTGAACGAAATATTTGCTGCTCCAGGTAATTTAGGTATTAGTAGTTTAGCTACTTGCGTGGATATTGATGTATGTGATGTAGATAATTTAGTTAAGTTTGCTTTATGTGAAAAGATTGATTTAACTATTGTAGGTCCTGAAGCTAGTTTAGCTAAAGGTGTCGTTAATGAGTTTAAGAAAAATAATTTAATGATCTTTGGTCCAACTAAAGAAGCTGCCATTATTGAAAGTAGTAAAGAGTTTGCTAAAGATTTAATGAAGAAATATAATATTCCTACTGCTAGTTATGAAGTATTTAGAGATTTTGATAGTGCTTATAATTATGTTAAAACTCATAAATTACCTACTGTAATTAAATATGATGGTTTAGCAGCAGGTAAAGGTGTAGTTATTGCTAATACACTAGAAGAAGCACATGATGCTTTAAAAGATATGTTATGCGATAATAAATTTGGCGATTCTAGTGTAGTTATAGAAGAATTCTTGGATGGCATGGAATTTTCTTTTATGTGTTTATGTAATGGTGAAAAAGCTTATCCTTTAATTCCATCTCAAGATCATAAAAGAGCCTTTGATAATGATTTAGGACCTAATACTGGCGGTATGGGTGCTTATACTCAGTTAAGTTTTATTAATGAAGAAGATTTAGATTATTCTTTAAATCAAATCATTATTCCAACATTAAAAGCCTTAAAGAATGAAGTAAGAGAGTTCTGTGGTGTATTATATGGTGGATTAATTAAAACTGCATCTGGAATTAAAGTTATTGAGTTTAATGCTCGCTTTGGTGATCCAGAAACGGAAGTAGTTTTATATTCATTAACATCTAACATTTGTGATGTCATTTGTGATATAATTAATGAAATAGAAGTAAATCTAACTTTTACTACAAAACCTACTGTAGGTGTTGTATTAGCTGCTAAAGGATATCCTGGTAGTTATAGTAAAGGTGGAGTTATAACTATAGAAGATAATGATTTGGGTTATATCTATCATATGGGAACTAAGGCTAATCAAAATGGTGATATTACTATAAATGGTGGTCGTGTACTTATGGCAGTAGCTAGTGCAGATACTTTAAAGGATGCACAAACTAAAGCTTATGAGCTAGTAGATAAGATCCATTCAGATGATTTATTCTATAGACATGATATTGCTTCTAAATCATTAAAGGGGTAAAAAGATTTATGGCTATTATAATTAGTGGTACAAAGTTAGCACAAGAAAAGAAGGAAAAGTTAAAAGAAAAAATAGATATAGAAGTTAAAAGAATAGGTAGAAAACCTAATCTTACTGTAATATTAGTTGGTGATGATCCTGGTTCTATATCTTATGTTAAAGGTAAAGAAAAAGGATGTACGGAAGTAGGTATTTCAATTAATACATTCCACTATGACAATAATATTACTGAAGAATTTTTACTTAATAAAATTAATGAACTAAATAATGATGTTACTGTAGATGGTATCTTAGTACAGTTACCATTACCTAAGCATATCAGAGCTGATTTAGTTATTGATAATATTAAACCTTCAAAAGATGTTGATGGCTTTCATCCACTAAATGTAGCTGGTTTATATTTAAAAAAAGATTGTACAATGCCTTGTACTCCTCGTGGTATTATGAGCTTACTAGATAGTGAAAATATACCTTTACAAGGCCAAAAAGCGGTTGTTGTTGGTCGTAGTAATATTGTTGGATTACCTATGGCCAAAATGTTATTAGACAGAAATTGTACAGTTAGTATTTGTCATTCTAAAACTAAAGATTTAAAAGCTGAAACCTTAACTGCAGACATCTTAATAGCTGCTGTAGGTAAAGCTAGATTAATAACTAGTGATATGGTCAAAGAGGGTGCTGTAGTTATTGATGTTGGTGCCAATAGAGATGAAAACAATAAACTATGTGGTGATGTTGATTTCATAAATGTAGAACAAAAGGCATCATATATTACTAAAGTTCCTGGTGGTGTAGGTCCTATGACTATATGTACACTATTAGAAAGTACTTTTGAAGCTTATTTAAAGCATAATAAAAAGGAGGACTAAGATGATTGATCGTTATTCAAGAGAAGAAATGAGAAATGTTTGGTCCACAGAAGCAAAGTTTAATTCATTTCTTAAAGTTGAAATAGAGGCTACAAAAGCATTTAGTGAATTAGGTATTGTACCTAAAGAAGATGCTTTAAAAATTGAGGAAAACGCTAAGTTTGATATTGATAGAATATTTGAACTTGAAAATATTACTAAGCATGATGTGGTTGCATTTACTAGAGCTGTTAGCGAATCTTTAGGTGAAGAACGTAAGTGGGTTCATTATGGTTTAACTAGTACTGATGTTGTAGATACAGCATATGGTTATCAATTAAAACAAGCTAATGATATTATCTTACGTGATTTAAAAGAATTTTTAGAAGTTTTAAAAGACAAAGCTTTAAAGTATAAAGATACACCTTGTATAGGTAGAACACATGGTATTCACGCTGATATTACATGTTTTGGTTTAAAATTTGCTTTATGGTATGAAGAAATTAAACGTAATATAGATCGTTTTGAAATAGCTAGACGTGATGTTGAATGTGGAAAACTTAGTGGTGCAGTCGGTAACTACTGTAATATTGATCCTTTTATACAAGAGTACGTTTGTAAAAATTTAGGACTTGAAAGTGCTAATATTTCTACACAAGTGTTACAAAGAGACCGTCATGCACACTATATGAGTACGCTAGCACTAATTGCTAGCAACTTAGAGCAAATGGCATTTGAAATAAGAAGTCTTCAAAGAACAGAAGTTCACGAAGCAGAAGAAGCATTTAGTAAGGGTCAAAAAGGATCTTCAGCTATGCCTCACAAACGTAACCCTATTGGAAGTGAAAATATTTGTGGTTGCGCCAGAGTTATTAGAGGTTATATGGTAACTTCATTTGAAAATATTGCTTTATGGCATGAACGTGATATTTCACATTCAAGTACAGAAAGAATTATTTTACCTGATGCTACTATGTTACTTGATTATATGCTAAGTAGATTTAAAAATATAATTTCTAATTTAGTTGTATATCCAGAAAATATGCTTAAAAATATTTATATGACAAATAAAGTAATCTTTGCTCAAAGAGTAATGAATGCTTTAATTAATAAAGGATTATCTAGAGAGGAAGCGTACGATTTAGTACAACCTATCTCGATGGAAGCTTATAATAATAATCTTGATTATCAAGATTTATTAAAAGCTAATAATAATATTAGAAAACATTTAACTGAAACTGAAGTTGATGAATGCTTTACTTTAGATTATTATTTAAAAAATATAGATTATATTTATCGTAAGGTTAAGATTATAGAATAAATATTATTTAAAAGAGGAGGATAAATTATGAGCTTAGATAATATTCGCGTAGGTTTAACTTTTGATGATGTGTTGTTAGTACCACAAAAATCAGATATTTTACCTGCTGAGGTTTCTTTAAAAACAAAATTAACTAAAAATATTACTTTAAATATTCCAATTGTTTCTGCAGCAATGGATACAGTAACAGAATCATCTTTAGCTATAGCTATTGCTAGAGAAGGTGGAATTGGTTTTATTCATAAGAATATGAGCATGGAAGCTCAAGCTAGGGAAGTTGAACTAGTTAAGCGTACTGAAAGTGGTATGATCGTAAGTCCTATGACTATGAGTCCTACTAATACAGTAAGAGATGCTAAAGAAGTAGTTACAAAATATAATATTGGTGGTTTACCAGTAGTTGATAAGAATAATAAGTTAATTGGTATTGTTACTAATCGTGATTTAAAATACTTAAGTGATGATGAAGCTTTAATTAAAGATGTAATGACTAAAGAAGAATTAATTACAGCTAACATTAATACAACTTTAGAAGAAGCTAAGAGTATTTTATGGGAACATAGAATTGAAAAACTTCCTATAGTTGATGATGAATATCATTTAATAGGTTTAATCACTAATAAAGATATTGATAATGCTCAAAATTATCCTAATGCATGTAAGGACAATAAAGGACGTTTAAGATGTGGTGCTGCTGTAGGTGTTGGTGCTGATACATTAGAACGTGTTAAAGCCTTAGTTAATGCAGGTGTTGATGTTATTACTGTAGATAGTGCACATGGTCACAGTCATAACATTATTGAAACAGTTCGTAAGATTAGAGAAACTTATCCTGACTTAGATTTAGTTGCAGGTAATATTGTTACTAAAGAAGCAGCACAAGAATTAATTGATGCTGGTGCAAATGCAGTTAAAGTTGGTATTGGTCCTGGTTCTATTTGTACTACACGTGTAATTGCAGGTGTTGGTGTTCCTCAAATTACAGCAATTAATGATGTATATGAATATTGTAAAGAACGTGATATTTGTGTAATAGCTGATGGTGGTATCAAATTTAGTGGTGATATCGTTAAAGCTTTAGCAGCTGGTGGTAGCTGTGTAATGTTAGGTTCATTATTAGCAGGTTGTGAAGAATCACCTGGTGAGGAAGTTATTTTCCAAGGACGTAGATTTAAGGTTTATGTTGGTATGGGTTCATTAGCTGCTATGAAACGTGGTAGTGCTGATCGTTATTTCCAAGCTAAGAATACTTCAGCTAAAAAGTTAGTACCAGAAGGTATTGAAGGACGTGTTGCTTACAAAGGTCCATTAGCAGATACTATCTATCAATTATGTGGTGGTATTAGAAGTGGTATGGGTTACTGCGGCACACCTACAATTAGTGATTTACAAAAACATCATGTATTTGTAAGAATTACAAATGCTGGTTTAAAAGAAAGTCATCCACATGATGTTGATATTACTGTAGAAGCTCCAAATTATACTAAGTAGAGGTAATACATGAAACACGAAAAGATTATTGTACTTGATTTTGGTGGCCAATATAATCAATTAATAGCTAGACGTGTACGTGAATGTGAAGTTTATTGTGAAGTTCACCCTTATACTCTTTCTATTGAAAAGATTAAAGAAATAGCTCCAAAAGGTATTATATTTACTGGTGGTCCTAACTCTGTTTATTTAAAAGATTCACCATTAGTAGATAAAGCTATATTTGATTTAAATATTCCTATTTTAGGTATTTGTTATGGTAGCCAATTAATTGCTCACTTATTAGGTGGTGAAGTTAAGAAGGCTCCAGTTGGTGAATATGGTAAAACAGGTATCTTAATTACTAATAAATCGCCTATTTATACAGGTGTTTGTGCTAATACTACAGTATGGATGAGCCATATGGATTATATTAGTCGCATTCCTGAAGGTTTTGAAATAACTAGTCATTCTCATAACTGCCCAGTAGCAAGTTTTGAAAATGAAGATAGAAATATCTATGCAGTTCAATATCACCCTGAAGTAATGCATACTGTTGAAGGTTTTAAAATATTAAAGAACTTCGTATTAAATGTATGTAAGTGCCAACAAGATTGGAAAATGAGTAGTTTTGCTAAAGAAACAATTGAAGCAATTAAAGAAAAAGTTGGTGCAGGTAAAGTATTATGTGCTTTATCTGGTGGTGTTGATAGTAGTGTTGCAGCAGTACTATTATCTAAAGCTGTAGGTAAACAATTAACATGTGTATTTGTTGATCATGGATTATTAAGAAAAAATGAAGGCGATGAAGTTGAAGCAATTTTTGGTCCTAATGGTGATTATGATTTAAACTTCATTCGTGTAAATGCCCAAGATAGATTTTACACTAAACTTAAAGGTGTTACAGATCCTGAACGTAAACGTAAAATTATTGGTGAGGAATTTATTAGAGTATTTGAAGAAGAGTCACATAAAATTGGTAGTGTTGACTACTTAGTACAAGGTACTATCTATCCAGATGTTATTGAATCTGGTTTAGGCAAATCAGCTGTAATTAAATCTCATCATAATGTTGGTGGTCTACCTTCAGTAGTAGATTTTAAAGAAATTATTGAACCTTTAAGAAATTTATTTAAGGATGAAGTTAGAAAGGTTGGTTTAGAATTAGGTATTCCTGAATATCTAGTATTTAGACAACCATTCCCAGGTCCAGGTTTAGGTATTCGTATTATAGGTGAAGTAACTAGTGAAAAAGTAAGGATTGTTCAAGATGCTGATTATATTTATAGAGAAGAAATTAAAAATGCAGGTTTAGATAAGACTTTAGGTCAATATTTTGCTGCACTATCTAATATGCAATCAGTAGGTGTAATGGGTGATGAACGTACATACGATTATGCTATATGTCTTAGAGCAGTTTATACTAGTGATTTTATGACTGCTGATTGGGCTCATATTCCTTATGAAGTATTAGATAAAGTATCTAGAAGAATTATAAATGAAGTTAAGGGTGTAAATAGAGTACTTTATGATTGTACATCTAAACCACCTGCTACAATCGAATTTGAATAATATATAAAACTATAAAGAAATGTAGGTTTGTCTATTAAACCCCAATTCTTTATAGTTTTTTATTTTTTTAGTTAAAATATTAT
>SAMEA103957793__coassemble_46_pt1 | contig 72433 bp, 63 predicted proteins | sample SAMEA103957793__metabat2_high_PE_005 | metagenome-assembled genome bin SAMEA103957793 (sample SAMEA103957793) | gut metagenome | biome: gut; material: feces | host: Canis lupus familiaris | collected 2014 | reverse complement strand
GTATTATCTGTACAATTATGACAAATAACAAAGATGTCAATTAATTCTTGAGGATATTTATTTTCTCTAATACTCTTAATTAGACAAGAAATAGTTGTTTCCTCATTTCTTGCGCATATTACAGCTGCAAACTTATGATATTTATCTGCTTTTTTGTATTTTTTAGATTTAAAGAATACTCCAAAGAAATAAATCATTTGAACAAATAGTGTAGATGAGACAATTACTAACACTACAGTATTAATTATAGATAGTACTTTATCTAGCATATATAGACTCCTTTTGTTTAATTAAGACAGAAATCTATATCTCTTAAAAGAAATTTTTAGATTAACAAGCTTAACTCAAAATTTTAATTTTTGCGTTCTCATAACTATAACATCTTAATATAATAATTTATCATCAAATAAATTATTATATAATTCATATAAATCATCAAAATCATGGATTTTTAATTTTGAATGAAGTCTTTTAACTTCCCATTGTTTAATATTATAACGATAAATTAGTGGAAAGAATTTAACTACTAAGCAGAAGTGCCTAATTACAGTATCAGGTAATATGTTACGTTGATCATTAAACTTTGTAGGCAAGTAATAGCGATATTTTGTAACTTTATATATAGCTGTTTGGTCAGCAAATACATATTTTTTATGTGATAATAATTCTAACACTCTTTCAAAGGTTCTTAGTTCTTTACATTTTTTAACATTAATATATAATACACCAGAATTTATATAGTCTTTTTTAATCCAAAACTTTCCAAGATAGTCTTTTACGACTCCCATTTCGTATTGGCTAATGTCATGTTTAGAAAATTCTTCAAGGCTATTGCAAACCATTGTATCAGCATCTAAATAGATTAGGTAGTCACAATCTATATAATCTAATGCTAATAACCTAACTAAAGATGCTGGTGTATATTGTGGATCTTTATTAGGTGAGTTCTCGAATTTTTTAATAAAATCTTTACTTATATCATAATAAGAGAGTTCATTTAAAGGGTTTGCTGCTTTTAAGACATCTCTTATTTTCATAGCTTCATCATATGTAATTTTAGGTACCTTTGACCATGGTACTTCAATAGTCATAAGGTGATAATGTATAGGAACTTTAGTATGCTTAAGTATTGATAATACAGTTAAGCACATTCCCTTATAGACTGGCTTGTTCCCCGTCTGTAGGACATGTATCATTTATAATTTCCCCTTTTTTATGTTTTATATTAGTTCTTATTGTATAACCAATATAAGCTAACATACTAATAATTAATAATAGATAATAAGTTAAACCTCTCCATAAAATCATACCTGCAGCACCAACACTTGGGCTTATAGTACCAAAGATAGAGGCGGTAAATATTGTAGTAAATGCAAACTCAATACCACCTGTACCACCTGGAGTTGGAACCCAAACCATTGTAGTAATAGCAAAACTACTAGCTAGTATAATTAGAGGTAGTAAATTATAATCTAGAGGTATACCTAAAGATCTTAAAATAAAGAATGGTATTGCATAATAGAATACTAAAGATATCATTCTTAATATTATAGCAAGAATAAATGTCCAAAAATGAGAGAATATTTCTTTAGATGCTTCTTGAGCATTTGAACAATAATTATCAAACACAGGTATTAATTTAGTTAATCTTTTACCTATAAATTTAATTTTACATAAAGCTTCTAAACATTTTCTAAAGAAATTTCTAATAAACTTAGATGTCATCATTAAGATCATAAATACTAAAGTAAATATGTTCATAACGAAACCTAAAGCAATCATCCAAGAAGTAGTAGAAGTAAAGTTTTCAGATAAACTTCCATAAAAGAATAAAGATACGATAGCAAAAATATTAGTTGCTATTAAAAGTGCTATAAAGTTAGTAAATATTAAACCAGTTGATTCACTTGGTTTTATCCCACTTTTAGTTAGTAAATAAATTTGAATTGGTTGGCCACCAGTAGCGAATGGTGTTATACCATTAAAGAAATGTTCTGATTCACCAACCAGATAATTATCTAAAAAATGTGCACGATGACGTTGCTTATATGCCATAATACACAATGATAATGGCCAAGTTAGTGCATATAATAATAAACAGACAAATGCTATAGTCATTTCTACACCATTAACTGTTTTTATGCTTTCAATTACTGCATTAATATCTTGAAAATTTAAGAATATACTAAATGTTGCAATAGTAAGAATAAGTACTATAATAACCGATATTATAGTTTTCTTCTTACTCATAGGTTTATTTTCCATCAATTTCACCCTTTCTCTTGTAAAATTATAACAAAAAAATATCATATAAGCAATCATAACCACAATTTCACATAATTAACGTATATAAACCACTAAAATCTTTATAATAATGGTAAAAAATGGTAAAATTGAGTAGAAATACGGAGGTGTTTGTAGTGTATAAGTGGATAATATTTGACTTAGATGGTACATTATGTGATTCATTAGAAGATATTAAAAATGCATTAAATAGTGCATTAAATTACTTTGGTTATAAAGCAAATTATACATATCAAGATGCTAAAAAATTTATAGGTAGTGGTGCTAAAGTATTAGTTGAAAGAGCATTATTAAAGTTTGATTCTAATCTTAGTAAATTAGATGAAGTTTTAGATAAATATAATGAAATATATCATAAAACTAGTATGAATAATTTAAAATTATTTAATAATGTAGAAGAAGTACTTTTAAAATTAAGAAATTATAACTTTAAATTAGGTGTTTTATCTAATAAACCTCACCAAGATACAACTAAGATTATTAATACTATTCTACCTGGTATATTTGATTTTGTACAAGGACAGGTAGTTAATGTTAAAACTAAACCTAGTAAGGATGCTATCTTAAATGTTTGTAATTTATACAATATTAAATTAGAAGAAATATTATATGTTGGTGATATGATTAATGATATGCAGTTATGCCAAAATAGTGGTATAGATTTTTGCTTGTGTAAATTTGGTTATGATACTACTAATAGCTTAAATGATTATAAATATAAGATCGATGATTTTAATGAGCTTATTAAGATACTAATTAATTGAAATTATTCATAAAATTATTATATAATATTAACAAGATATGAAAGGAGATTATATTATGTATAGAAATAATGTATGGGAAAAATATGAATCTCATGAAGAGATTATGAATTTTAATGAAGGTTATAAAGATTTTATTACTAAAGGTAAAACAGAAAGATTATGTGTTAATGAAGCTGTAGCTTTAGCTAAAGAACATGGTTTTAAAGAATTATCTACTTTTAGTTCATTAAAACCTGGTGATAAAGTTTATCATGTAAATATGCATAAGAACTTTACATGTTTTGTAATTGGTGAAAATAAATTAACTGATGGTTTACATATCCTAGGTGCTCACATCGATTCACCTCGTATTGATATTAAACAAAACCCAGTTTATGAATCTACTGATTTTGCTCTACTTGATACTCACTACTATGGTGGTATTAAAAAGTATCAATGGGTAACTATCCCTTTAGCTTTACATGGTGTTGTATGTAAGAAAGATGGTAGTACTATCACTGTAGCAATTGGTGATGATATTAACGATCCAGTAGTAGGTATTAGTGATTTATTAGTACATTTATCTGGTGATCAAATGTCTAAGACTGCTGCTAAAGTAATCGAAGGTGAAGACTTAGATGTTACTGTTGGTTCTATTCCTTTAAAGAGTGAAGAAAAAGATAAAGTAAAAGCTAATGTATTACGTATCTTAAAAGAAAAATATAATTTTGAAGAAGAAGATTTCTTAAGTGCAGAAATTGAAGTTGTACCTGCAGGTCCTGCTCGTGACTATGGTTTAGATCGTTCAATGGTTGCTGGTTATGGTCATGATGATAGAGTATGTGCATATACTTCTTTAAAAGCTATCTTAGATTTAAATGAAACACCTAAATTTACTTCTTGTTGTGTACTTATTGATAAAGAAGAAGTTGGTAGTATTGGTGCTACTGGTGCTCAATCAACTTACTTTATTGATTTAATTGCTGAAATGATTGCTTTACAAGAAAATTATAGTGATTTATTATTAAGAAGAGCATTAAGAAACTCTAAGATGTTATCTAGTGATGTTAGTGCTGGTGTTGATCCATTATATATCGGTGTAAATGAATTAAAGAATAGTGCATTCTTAGGTAAAGGTATTGTATTAAATAAGTATACAGGTTCACGTGGTAAAGGTGGATGTAATGATGCTAATGCTGAATATGTAGCATACTTAAGAAATGTATTTGATAATGCTAATATCTGTTTCCAAACTGCAGAATTAGGTAAAGTAGATCAAGGTGGAGGCGGTACTATCGCTTATATTTTAGCTAACTATAACATGAATGTTATTGATGCAGGTATTGCTGTATTAAATATGCACTCACCTATGGAAATTGTTTCTAAAGCTGACGTTTATGAGGCTTATTTAGCATATAAAGCATTCTTATTAGCTTAATATATATAAAATACACACTGTAAAAAGTGTGTATTTTAACTTGTATTTAACCATCAAGTAGTATATAATAGTCAGGTTGTCAAAAAGGAGGGATATATTGACACTGAGTTTAAATAATTATAATAGTAAAAAAGCATTTAAGGTTATCTTTTATTTTAGTCTTCCCCCAATGATTTCGATGTTGATCCAATCACTTTACAATATAGTTGATAGTATATATGTAGGGCAAATTGGAAATGATGCTATTACTGCTATTACGTATGCAATGCCACTACAAAATATAATCTTGGCTTTTGCTGTTGGTACAGGTGTTGGTGTTAGTTCATATTTATCTAGAAAATTAGGTGAGAAAGATTACACTACAATTCAAAAAACCATTATTCAAGGTTTCTATTTAGCTATTTTTACAGCTATTATTTTCGTATTGTTAGGATATTTATTTATACCTAGTTTCTTCAAAATGTTTACTACTGATGATCATATATTACAAATGTGCTATGATTATACTTATATAGTTGTTTATTTTGGAGTATTTCAATTAGTACATATAATGATTGAAAAAATACTTCAAGCTAATGGTAAAATGGTCTTTGCTATGATTATGCAAGGTGTTGGTGCTATTATAAATATTATATTAGATCCAATATTTATTTTTAACTTAGGTATGGGCGTTAAAGGAGCTGCTATTGCTACAATAATAGGTCAAGGTGTTGCTATGCTTGTATCATTAGTATTCTTATTTATAACTAAGTTTGAATTTAAAATCAGTTTTAAATATTTAAAACCAGATTTTAAAATTATCAAAGAAATATATCGTGTAGGTATATCTTCAATATCAATGATTACTTTAACATCATTGTTAGTTATATTTTTAAATAGCTTATTATCTCAATATGGTAATGACGCTGTTAATGTATATGGTCTTTATTTTAAATTACAAACATTCGTATTTATGCCAGTTAGTGGTCTAACTCAAGGTATTATGCCAATATTAGCTTATAACTATGGTGGTAAAAACAATAATAATATTAAATTAGTATTAAGAAATTCTATATTTATCTCACTCATAATTATGGCAATTGGCACTGTATTATTCTTATCAATCCCAGAATTATTATTGGCTATGTTTAGTGCAAGTGATAAAACTATAGAAATTGGTTCATTTGCTTTGAGAATATTAGCTTTAAGCTTTATACCTGCTGCAATAGCTGTAGTAGTACCTACACTATTTCAAGCGATGGGCAAAGGATTTGATAGTTTAATAGTATTTTTATTAAGACAATTCATAATTGTTTTACCCCTAGCTTATTTATTTTCATATCTATTTGGATTAAATGGTATTTGGTTTGTATTCCTAATAGCAGAAGTAATAAGTTCAACAGTAGCATTATTATTATACTTTAGATTAAAAAAGAAAGATGAGGTACTAATGGGTGCTGTTTTATAGTGTTTTAGCATTTATATTTGCAGTAGTTATTATAGCTTATGCAATTTTAAACATTAAAAATAATAAAAAGTTAACAACTATAATATTTATAATATCAGCTTTAATATTAATTGTTTTAGGATCTTTATCATTTATAGTTGATCCTAAATATGAATGGATTTTAATATTGGGTTTAATTATTGATTTAGGTATTGAATTTTTAATATTTTATATAGAAAAGAAGTAAAAAAGAATCATAGATTTAGGCTAATTTATAGCTTGGTCTATGATTATTTTAATAAATTATATTTTAAATAAATATATATAAATAGTGTTTAAAATTAATTTAGCTATTGCATTTTGTAACGTTTACATATATAATTTTATCAGTGTGTGTAATTTCATTTAGCTTTTATAAATAAAAAAAAGAAGGCTAGGCCTTCTTATAATTGCTAAATGGCGATCCTGATAGGATTCGAACCTACGACCCACGGCTTAGAAGGCCGTTGCTCTATCCAGCTGAGCTACAAGATCATTAGCAAAGCTATTATACACTATTTCATTCAGTTTGTAAAGGGGTAAATTAAAAATGTTAAATGAAATTTTAGAAATTCAAGGAAAATTAGAAGAGTTAATCTTTGAATTTGACAATAAAGTACGTAGAAACTTTATCACAGAGGCCAAATTCAATGTTCCTTTAAAGGATGAAATAACTCCATTATTAATATTAGAAGGACAAATTAATATGCATAAAAGTGCAATTAAGGCTCATGAAGAAGGTAAAGGTATTGATGAGATAATGTTTATTGTTGATATGAGTAAAAAACAATTAATTAATAATACTTATATGCAACAAAAGAAATTATTAAGTTATACTAATATTATGAATAATATTGAAACATATAGTGATGAACAATTTGAAGAATTAAAAGCACTATATAAAACATTAATTCATAAACACCATCCTGCTATTACATTAATACAAAGTCAAGAAGAACGTAATAACTTTGCTATCTTAAGAGAATTATTCTTACAATGTGATTTAAATGGTCTAAAAGAATTAAGTAAAACTATCCAATTAGGTATATATAGTGATAATGGTTTAACAGATGAAGAAGCATTAAAAGAAGCTAATATTGCTTTAAATGAATTTACTAATGAATATAATAGAATTAGTGAATTTGATGATCGTTTCCTTAAATTGAAGGAAGAAGTAGAAGATGAAATGTTACTTGCTAGAAATCAAGCTTCATTAAGACAAAGATTATATAAAGCTAAAAAAGAAATTGTTGAACTTTATGAAGAGTCAAATAATATATTTGGGGATAAGATTGACTTTGATGTAGTTAAAACTGAAGAATAATAATAAATATCTAGGACTTTTCCTAGATATTTATTATTTTATCTATTATTTTTAAATAGTCAACACGGTTAAAGTTATTACTAGGTATTAAATAATTATCTTGTTTAACTTCTAAATATGTAATAGATTTCTTTTCTTTAAAATATTTAATTAAATTATCAATCATAATCAAATAATATTCATTGTAATATGTCCATTTTAAAATTATAAATGCAATACCTTTATGTTCTTTAATTCTTTTTAAATGTATATATTGATGTTCTTTGATATTAACTAAGGGATAACTTACTTTGTTATGAGTCTCCTTAACTTCAAAATCTATATAATAACCTTTATAAATACCATTGTAATCTGTAGTTGAAGGTGTTTTATAGTAAGCTTCGGTAATGACAGCTTTATTTCTAGATGGGTAATCTACAGTTACTATTTGTACTGGTGTAGGTTTTTTATATATGACAGCAATGTCATAATTAAGATAATACTCATTCATAATATTAATTGCATCTTCAGCATTCATTCCTCTGTTAGCTTGACTAATGATATGATTGTTTTTGATCTTAAAATTTTTGATATACATAATAGCTCCTTTTCTATTATATAAATAGTCAATGAGATGGTTTTTTATAAAAAATATAATAATTAATAAATTAATTATTAAAATATAGATAAAAATATCAGAAATTTACATATATAAAAGCACTTTCATATATAAAATCATTTAATATTTACTTTTATAAGAGTATAATATAGGTATGAAAGGAGATTGCTAAAATGGGTAAATGTAAAGTAGAATTTAACGTTAAGGCTAATGTAGAAGCTAAGGAGATATTTGTTGTTGGTAATGTTAAGGAATTAGGTGCTTGGAATGAAACTAAAGCAATTAAGTTAACATTTGATGAAAGTAAATGTTTATTTACAACCTCTAAAATGATCGAAGTTGGTACTAATGTTGAATATAAAATTATGTTGACTGCTTCTTGGGAACATGTAGAAAAAGGTGAATGGAATTCAGAAATTGAAAACCATAAATTTGTAGCTCAAAAGGGTCATAAAGAAGAAGTTGAAGTTAGATACTTCCAATAATTATTGATAGATGCACTAATTTTATGTGCATCTATATTTTTTTTATATATTAGTTGTAATTAATTTTTTTATATATTATAATTAGGTGTATAAGAGTATTTAAAAACTTTTTAAGAAGGGAGCTATATATGAGTAAAATTAAATGCTGCTCCTTAGGTGGCGTACAAGAAAATGGTAAAAACCTATATATTGTAGAAGTTGATTCAAATATATTTATCTTAGATGCTGGCTCAAAAACTCCATCCTTAGAGTTACATGGTGTTGATATGATTGTACCAGATATTACATATTTAGTAGAAAATAAAGAAAGAGTTAAAGGCTTATTCTTAACTCATGCTCATGATCATCACATCGGTTCTGTATATCAAATAATTTCAACAATCGGTTGTAAAGTGTATGGTAGTCGCTTTACTTTAGCAGTACTCAAAGATAAGTTAGCTATTGATAATGTTAAATATGATGAATCATTATTAGTTGAAGTTAAAACTAGATCAAGCATTAATTTTGGAAATGTTAAAGTTAGATTCTTTGAATTAGCGCATAATATTCCAGATAATTGTGGTATTAGTATTTTGACTGAAGATGGTAATATTGTTTACACTGGTAACTATAACTTTGACCAAAATGCTAAAGTAGATTATTCATCTATGTTTAGAAATCTTGGTATTTTAGCTAAAGAAGGGGTAGTGGCTTTATTAACTGAGTCTTTAGGCGCTGATAATACGCAAAACCGTGGTAATATTTTAGAGTTTAAAACTAGAATGAAGAGTATACTTAGAGAAAATTCTGGTCGTATAATTTATTCTTTATATTCAGATGATATATTAAGAATTCAACAAATTGTTTCTTTAGCTGTAGAAAATGATAAAAAAATAGCTATTATAGGTTTAAAAACACAAAGATTATTAAATAAAGCTATTGAACTTGGTTATTTAAATATACCAAAGGAAAATTTAGTATCATTAAAATTTATAGATGATAATAATCAAAATAATGATGATAATTTAATTGTTTTAGTTACTGGTGAAAGACATGAACCTTTCTATATGTTACAAAGAATGAGTCGTCAAATTGATAGATTAATTCATTTAGAGAAAACAGATACTATTGTAGTTTTAACTAATCCTTTAGTTGGTACTGAAAAAATTAGTGCTAGAACATTAGATATGATTTATAATGTTACAAGTAACGTTTATACATTTAAAAAAGAATTATTACCTCCTGCTAATGCATCAAGAGAAGAAATTAAACAAATGATTAATATTCTTAATCCAACATATATTATTCCCGTTATTGGTGAATTTAGACACCAAGATGCATGTGCAGTTGTAGCAGACTGTCTTGGTTATGATGATGATCACATCATTGTTTTAGATCAAGGTTTCTTTGTTCAATTTGATGGCGGTAAGTATACTGGTTTCAGTGATCGTATTGAAGTTGGTGAAGTTATGTTAGATGGTAGAGCCTTTGGTAACATTGGTGATGTAGTTATGAAGGATAGAGAGTTATTAGCAAATGATGGTGTTTTAATCATTAGTGCTAATATTAATCCTAAGAATAAACGTATTGTATGTGGTCCTGAAATTATTACAAAAGGGTTCTTATATGAAAATGATCAAAATAATATTACAGAAAATATTATTAAAATGTTCTTCTTAGTATCAGAACGTTTCTTATCACAACGATTTATTAATTGGAGTGAATATAAGAATGCTATTAAGAATGATATTTCTACACTTTTATATAAGACTATTAAACGTAATCCAATTATAATTCCAGTATTAATTTCTACTGATGTAGATTGTCTACATCAAAAATTAGAAGAAAATAAATAACAAAAAGTGAGTCTTCTTGACTCACTTTTGCTATTTAGATTTAAGTATAGTTCTTATTTGGGTATAATATTCTTTTAAGGCTTTTTCATACTTATTAGAATCTTTAGGTTCATAATATACTTTGTCAAATAATTCATCAGGTAGATATTGTTGTTTTACAAAATCATTTGGATAATCATGGGGATATAAGTAACTTGCTCCACCCTTAATTTCTTTATTTAAAATATGAGGTGGTATATTCATAGATTTTAAGTTATCCAAGTCTGCTATAGCTTTATTGATTGCTAAATAGGTGCTATTACTTTTAGGTGAAGTTGCTAGTAAGCATACAGCAAAACCCAGTGGTATTCTAGCTTCTGGTAAGCCTACTTTTAATGCACATTCACATGCGTTATAGACTAAAGAAGAGGCGTTTATATTTGCGAAACCTATATCCTCATAACTTGATATCATTAAGCGTCTTGTTATCATTTGTAAGTCTTCACACTTTAAAAATCTGGCTAAATAATGTAAACTAGCATCTACATCACTACCCCTTATTGATTTAATTAGAGCGGATAAGATATCATAATAGTTTTCACCACTTTGATCTACACGAATGTTTTTAATACCAATAACTTCGCTAACGTTTTTTACATTTCTTTTATCTTCATCTATTAAAGAACAAACTTCTAACATATTTAATGCTTGTCTTATTTCTAAAGAAGAAGCATTAACTATATAGTTTATTACATCATCATCAATATTCTTGATGTCCTCTTTAATAGTTACATTTTTTAAGTAATTAAATAGACTTTTTTCATCTATTTCATTTAATCTATAAATATGACATCTACTGCGAATAGCTGGATTAATAGTTCGATAGGGGTTTTCTGTTGTCAAACCTATCATTATTATTTTCCCGGACTCTAAAAAAGGTAATAAATAGTCTTGAATATCTTTTTTCATACGATGAATTTCATCAATAATTAAGATAGTATTATCATAATATTTAGTTTTTTCAGCAACACTTTTAAGTACTTCCTTAGTGTCAGTTGATGCATTAAAGCTATAAGAAGACATGTAATAATCTTTTATTATATTAGCTATAGTAGTTTTACCACATCCAGGAGCACCATATAGTATAAATGAGAATAGACGATCACTTTCAATCATTTTTCTTATTATTCCATTTTTACCAACTAAGTGATCTTGGCATATAATATCATCAAATGTTTTTGGTCTAAGTCTATATGCTAATGGTTGCATTTATATCACCTCTTTTTAAAAATTATAACATTATTAGTTAAAATCTACAACCTAATAAAATTATCTTCATAAGAAAAGTCATAACTTGGGGTTATGACTAGACTTAAATATTAAATTATTAGTTTCTAATGATGATATATGTTAGATATCCAACATATAGTAAAACCATTATTAAACCTTCAATACGATTAATTTTCTTAGTTTTAACACTGAAAGCAAAAGTAATTAGAACTGCAATTACCATAAATATAATATCTATGTAACTATCTTTTAATAAAGTTATAGGCTCTAACATACCTGAGAAGCCTAAGATGAATATTATATTAAATAAGCATGAACCAATAGCATTACCAACTGCTATATCTTGTTCACCCTTTTTAGCAGCTACCAGTGATGTAACTAATTCAGGTAATGATGTACCAACAGCTACAACTGTTAAACCTACAAGCATTTCGCTCATTCCAAATTCTAAAGCTAATTGTTTAGCTGAATCTACAACAAACTTACCACCAAGAATTATACCAGTGACACCTAATATAATAAGTAGAATAGATAACCATAACTTTCTAGTAATAGTTTCATTCTCTTCATTATTATCTTGTTTTCTAACTCTTAAGAAAGTAAAAACTAAATATAGTATGAAAGCTGCAAATAAGATACCTGATTCTATACGACTAATTTCATATGGTGTTATAACATAAGCAAATAGAATTAATAAAGCCATAATACCAATTAAGATTGGCATATCATATTTTAATATATCTTTAGATACTATCATTGGGACAATCATAGAACATAAACCGATTACTATAAAACAGTTAAAGATATTAGAACCAACAACGTTACCGAAGCTTAAATCATTAGCACCATTTATAGCAGATGTAATAGATACTGATGCTTCAGGTAGTGAAGTACCTATTGAAACTAAAGTTAAACCGATAACTACGGCAGGTATACGCATTCTTGTAGCTACGTCTTTTGAACCATCAACAAAAAAATCAGCTCCTTTAATTAATAGAGCCATACCTATTATTAAAAATAAGATTTGTAAAAAAATCTCCATATAAAAACTCCTCTCTTATAATAGTATAACATAAATAAATCATATAATAAGCTTAATATTTAATTATCCATTTTTTAGATTGTTATATCTTATTAATTTCTTTAATAATTATCTGGTTAAATGATCGTTTTTATTCACATTTTCCTCTATATATGCTATAATAATATGTAATTAACATTTATTTATTACAATAAATATAAAGGAGGGTATTAGCTGTTAAGCTAATATATAGATGATATGAATTTAAAAGATTATGTTTCAAAGGTACCAAACTTTCCTAAAGAAGGTATAGTATTTTTAGATGTTACATCAATTTTTGCAGATGGAGAAGCTTATAAGTATGCTACAGGTAAGTTAGCAGAATTTACTAAGTCTTGTGGAGCTAATAAAGTATTAGGCCCAGAAGCCAGAGGTTTTTTAGCTGGTGCTCCAGTTGCTACTGAATTAGGATTACCATTTATCCCTGTTAGAAAACCAGGAAAACTTCCTAGAGAAACAGTTAGTATTGACTATGATTTAGAATATGGTAGCAATACTTTATGTATGAATTTTGATGGTGTAGTACCTGGTGATAAGGTTGTAATTATAGATGACCTACTAGCTACAGGTGGTACTGTTAAAGCTACTTGTGAGTTAGTTAAACGTCTTGGTGGTGAGGTTTGTGGTATTGCATTTTACATTGCATTAACTGACTTACCAGGATTAAATTTATTGAAAGATTATAATGTATATTCATTAATGGATTTTACAGAAGAAATATAAGGAGGGCTTATTATGGATAATGTAAAATATGAAGATCTTTTTAACATAATATGCACATATATCCATAATATAGACGAACAAAAAAGGATATATGATGCTTACCTTTATGCTGATAAAAAGCATCATGGACAAATGCGTAAGAGTGGAGATAAGTATATTGTACACCCCTTACATGTAGCAATAATCTTAGCTGAACTACATGTTATGCCTGATACAATTATTGCGGGTTTACTTCATGATGTTGTAGAAGATACTAATACAGATCTAGAAGAAATTAAAGGTTTATTTGGGGCTGATGTTGCAGGTATGGTTGATGGTGTTACAAAATTAACACGTATGAAGTTTGCATCGTTAGAACAAAAACAGGCTGAAAATCATCAAAAGATGTTATTAGCCATGGGTAAGGATATCCGTGTTGTTGTTGTTAAACTAGCAGATAGATTACATAATATTCGTACGATAGATGCTCAATCCCCTGAGAAAAGAGAACGTATTTGTCGTGAAACTTTAGAGATTTATGCTCCTTTAGCACATCGACTTGGTATGTTTAAGATTAAAGCGGAATTAGAAGATAGATCTTTAAGATATACAGACCCTGTAATGTTTGAAAAAATTGAAACAGATATTTCTAAAAATTCTGTCTCAAGATTAGAAAATATTGATTTAATTATTAAAGATATTAAAGAAAAATTAGTAATTGAAGGTTTACATGAATTTAATATTAAGGGTAGAGTAAAAAATATTTATAGTATTTATAAAAAGATGATTAATCAAAAGAAGGATTTCAATGATATATATGATGTTTTAGCTATCCGTATTATTGTTGATTCTATTGATAATTGTTATCGTGTATTAGGTATAATACATGCTAATTTCACACCAGTACCTAAACGTTTTAAAGACTATATTGCTGTACCTAAACCTAATATGTATCAATCACTACATACTACAGTTATCTCAAACTCAGGATTAATATTTGAAGTACAAATAAGAACTGAAGAAATGGATAAGGTAGCAGAACTAGGTATCGCTGCGCACTGGGCATATAAGGAAAATATTTTATATTCAAAAGAAAAAGAACAATTTGAAATAGCTCAAAAATTAAAATGGTATTCTGAATTATTAAAATTTAATGAAGAAGATAGTAATGAAACATCAGCTAAAGACTTTGTTGATAGTGTTAGAAAAGACATTTTAACTACAAGTGTTTATGTATATACACCAACAGGTGAAGTTATTGACTTACCTAAGGGTGCTACACCTTTAGATTTAGCTTATAAAATACATACTGAACTTGGTAATAAGATGGTTGGTGCTACCGTTAATAAGCGTATAGTACCTCTTGATTATGAACTTCAAAATGGTGATATAGTATCTATAAGAACTAATAAGAATAGTCAAGGTCCATCAACAAGTTGGTTAAAGATTTGTAAGACAAGCCATGCTAGACATAAGATTAAGAGTTTTTTAAATAAACAAAATAAAGATTATCTACTTGATGCAGGTAAGCGTTTATTAGAAGAAGAATTAAATAATTATCATTTACCATTATCAGTAATTAAAGATGATTTCGTTTTAGAAGAATTTGGTAAGTATAATTTAACCAATTTAGAAGACTTACTAGTTGAAATAGGTAAGGGTACAATTAGTGAAAAGACTGTAGTAGCAAAGTACAATGGTTCTAAAAAACTAGATACAGAAGAAATTATTCAAAAGTCTATTGAGAAGGTTAATAAACAATTAAGAACTAATAGTGAAACAGGTGTAGTTGTTGAGGGTTTAAAGAATCCTCAAATTAAGTTAGCTGTTTGTTGTTGTCCAATTCCAGGTGATCCAATCTGCGGTTATGTAAGTAAGGGTAATGGGATTGTAGTACACCATACACATTGTAAGAATATTTCTTCATTTGAAAGAAATAGATTACTTCCATTAGAATGGGCAACAGATATTAATCGAAAATATCCAGTTTCTTTAAAAATAATTGCTATGCAAAATGTAACATTATTAGGTGAAATAATGAATACATTGTCAGCATATAACATTAGTGTTTCTTCACTTAATGTTAAGAATCATAATAATTTACAGACAGTAATTAAAGTTAAAATATTAGTTAATGATAAAGCTAATTTAGAACAAACTATGGCTAATCTTTATAAGATAAGTGCTATAAAAGAGATAGAGCGTGATAATATATGAGACTAGTTATACAAAGAGCTAAAAATGCTAAATGTATTGTAGATGGTAATGTTATTTCTGAAATCGGCTATGGATTTATGATTTTGGTTGGTTTTAGTGAAGATGATCAAGATATGGATGATTTTAGTTATTATGTTAATAAAATAGCTAATATGCGTATCTTCACTGATAATAATGATAAATTAAATTTAAGTATAAAAGATATTAAGGGAGAAATATTATTGATATCTCAGTTTACTTTATATGGTGATACACGTAAGGGTAATAGACCTTCGTTCACTAAATCACTAGGATATGATAGTGCATCAAAACTATATGATAAGTTTGCTTCTCTATTAAATGAAGTAGTACCAACACATAAAGGTGAATTCGGTAGTGATATGAAGATTGAATTTACAAATGATGGTCCTGTTACAATATTAATGGATTCTAAGGAGTTATAATTATGGTTTACAAATATAAATTTTTAAATAATAATTATGTAAATATTGAAGATTTTGCTCAAGGTTTAAGTGAAAACTACGGTGATGCTATTAACTTTATATTTACTAATGCTTTTATTAATCAAATTGATGATTACTATTTAAGAGGTAGAATTCAAACTGAAATGAGAAGATGTAAATACGTAGAGAGTGTATTTACAATGGTAATTTATCTACTAAACCCTAGCTTAGGTTTATGTGTAAAAGGTAGATTCTTTAAAACATTAGAGGATTTAGCTAAATATATGCATGTTACATCAACTAACAAAGATATATCTATAATACATTTATTTTTAGATAACTGTATTACACATACACTAGGTATAGCAGATAATTATAGTGAAGAATTTAAGGATAATATTGTCTACATTGAAGATAATATTGAAGATCCAGCTATCTATGAATATTTTATAGATTTATTTGATATTAAATTTAAAAGAGAAGATGCTCATGGGTTATCAGTTTTTGATTACTATTTATCAACTATCTCTACAGCTTCTTCACGCTTAGATGCATACTTAAGTTTGATTAATGATCCTGGTTTTAAATCTGCTTTATTTAAACAATTTGGTTTAAAACAAACATTAGAAATCTATGGTAAAAAGAATGCACCATTCGAATTTATCAAATTAATTGATGATTATACTCAATTAGATATAGTTCAATTCTTAGATATGGGTATTACAACTTGGTTATTAAAGAACTATAATAACTATAAGTTTAGTCATGATACTTCTAAAATTAAGAATTTACTAAAAGAATGTGCTAGAGAAAGTAAACAAGTTATGTCAGTAGATGAAAGAGTTAAATTTAATGAAAAAGTATATATCTACTATCGTAATTTCTTAAATTTATATGACTGTCAAAAGATTGTTGAAAAGAGTGAAGAATATCGATTAGATATCTATTATAATCGTAATAGAGGATGTATTAAATATTATCAAGATATAGGATTATCGTTTGATTATAATCAATATAAGATTAATTTACAAACTTATAGTAAAGAGAATGTTAAAAAGATTATGGAACATTCTTATAGTGAAATTAATGCTTATAATGGTATTGTTAAAGAAGATAAACATAAGAAGAGTTTATTACCTGCAAACTATAAACGTAGACTATCTTTATCAATTAATAATTCAATAATAATTTTATTATCATCTTTAGTATTAATCGGTTTATTAGGTTATGAGATGTATATTAAATCTCCACTATTTACTAAAGTCCAATATTTATATACATCAATAACTGCCATCTTATTGTTAGTATTTAGTATTACTAATATTATAGTAGTTAAGAAGAGACGTAATATATTATTAAGAGAATTCTTAACAAGAGATTTAGATTATTATAATGAATCTAAAGAAAATAATGCTTTAGGTTATAGAAAAGCTTACAAGAGTAATTTATTTACTCATGTATTAGAATCTACATTATTTGGTCTAGGTTTATCTGTAATTTCTTATATTACTCTATATTTATTAGGTAGTGGTAATGTATTAAACTTCCATTATGCCTTCATTGGTATGGGTATCTTAGGCTTTATCTTTGCCTTTATTAGTAGTAAGCGTGCTCTATATGATTTATTATTAATCATCCTTGCACCTTTAGCTATTATTTTATTATTTATATTATTTTAAAAAGGGAGTTACTCCCTTTTTAATGCTTATATTAATCTCTAAATTTTAGAAAGGAATATACTTATTTTAAGTATTTATACTATATGAATATATTTTTAATTAGTCTAGGCTGTGCTAAGAATCGTGTTGATAGTGAAATGGTTGTTGGTATACTAGAGAAAAATGGAAATAAATTAGTCGATGATCCAAATGATGCAGATATCTTAATGGTTAATACTTGTGCATTTATTGAATCAGCTAGAAAAGAAGCTATTGATACTATCCTAGATTTAGCTTCATATAAAACTAAAGAAAAGAAATTAGTAGTATTAGGTTGTTTACCTCAACGTTATAAAGAAGAAATTATTAGTTTATTACCTGAGGTAGATAGATTTATTAGAATTGATGAATATCCACATATTTGTGATATCTTTAATTCTTTACTAAATAGTAATTTTAATGGTAGTATTTCACCTCTTATTAAGCATACATCAACACCTAATTATATGCGCTATATTAAGATATCTGAAGGATGTTTAAATAGATGTGCCTTCTGTGCTATACCTTTAATTAGAGGTAATTTAAAGAGTAGAACTATTGAAAGTATATATGATGAAGTTAAGTTAGCTGTAAGTGAAGGGGCATATGAAATTAATTTAATAAGCCAAGATACTACACGTTATGGATTTGATATTTATAAAAAGAATTCTATTGTAGAACTTTTAACAAAATTATGTGAAATTGAAGGTAACTTTAAGATTCGTTTATTATATTTATATCCTGATATTGTAACAGATGAATTAATTGATTTTATTAAAAATCATGATAAAGTAATGCCTTACTTTGATGTACCTATTCAACATAGTGAAGATAATTTATTAAAGCTAATGAAGCGTAGAGGTAATAAAGCTTACTTATTAGACTTATTTAGTAAGATTAAAAGAGAAATACCTCATAGTGTAATTAGAACTACATTAATTGTCGGTTTCCCTTATGAAACAGAAGCGGATATTGATAATTTAATAGATTTTATGGATGAAGTTAAGTTTGATAGATTAGGTGCATTCACTTATAGTCCTGAAGAAGGTACTTTAGGTGATACTTACCCTAAAGATATTCACGAAACTACTAAACAAGCACGTTATGAAAGAGTAATGGAAAAACAACAAGAAATATCTAGATCCTTGATGGAGCAAAATGTTGGTAAGATTCTTAAAGATTGCTTTATAATAGATTATAGCGAAGAAGATTATATGTATGTCGCTAGAAACTATATGTTTGCACCAGATGATATTGATGGTGTAATCTATATTGCTGCTAAAAAGGAACACAGTCTTGGTGATTTAGTAGATGTTAAAATTCTAGATAGTTCAGAATATGTATTAATAGGTGAAGAAATCAATGAGTAAAAGAGTTAATGTAGTATTATTTGAACCTGAAATTCCTACTAATACAGGTAATATTATGCGTAGTTGTGTAGGTTTTGATGTTACACTGCACTTAATTAAACCTTATGGTTTTAGTTTAGATGAAAAGCATTTACGTCGTGCTGGTTTAGATTATATTAAATATTTAGATTTAAGAGAATATGATAATTTAGATGATTTCTTAGCTAAAAATAAGGGTGATTTCTATTTCTTAACAAGATATGGTCATAAAGAACCTTGTGATATTAATTTTAATGAATCAGATAATGATGTGTATTTAATATTTGGGAAAGAATCTACAGGGTTACCTTATAAGTTGTTACAAGATAACTTAGATAGATGTTTTAGAATACCTACAACTGACAAAGTTAGAAGTTTAAATTTATCTAATTGTGCTGCTATACTTATGTATTTAGCAACTTCACAAATTGATAATCCTAATCTAATTAAGCATGAACCTGATACACTAAAGGGTGAGTTCTTCATTGATAATTATACAAATGAACAACCATATCATGGAGGAAAGTAAGATGAAATTTGATTGTATTATAATTGGTAATGGTCCTGCAGGTGTAACTTGTGGTATTTATTTAAAGAGATTTGGACATAATGTACTAATTATTGGAAAAGATAATGGTGCATTAGAAAAAGCTGAAAGTATTGAAAATGTTTATGCTTTAGGTAGTATGAGTGGTAAAGATATTATTTCTAGTGGTATTAAACAAGCCCTAAATTTAGGTGTATCAATTGCTCATGATGAAGTATTAGGTATTGAATATGCTGAAGAGGGTTATAAGGTGGTTGCTACAAAGATGGAATATAGTGCTCCTTATATTGTTATTGCTACTGGTAAAGCTCGTAATAGTTTCCAATTAGCCAAGAAATATGAAGGTCTTGGTGTTAGCTATTGTGCTACTTGTGATGGTTTCTTCTATCGTAATAAACCTATAGCTTTAGTAGGTTATAACGATTATATGAAACATGAGTTAGAACATTTATCTAATTTAACTAAAGATATTACTATTTATACTAATGGTAATAAACTACAAACTAATGTTGGTGATTTTAAAGTAATTGAAGAAAAAATTACAGCATTAAAAGGTGATCAAAAGTTTAGTGGTATCATCACAGAAAATACTGATAATGATTATGCTGGTTGTTTTATTGCCTTAGGTAGTGCTAATGCCTTTAGTTTAGCTAAACATTTAGGTTTAGAAATTGATGATAAGAATAATTTGGTAGTTGACAATCTTTATATGACTAATATTGATGGTATTTATGCTGTTGGTGATGTAATTGGTGGTGTACTACAAATTACGAAAGCTAGCTACGATGGTATGATGGCAGCTTATGCTATAAATAATAAATTAAGAGGTAAAAAATAATGTATCGTATTGGTATTATTGGGGTTGGGCATGTTGGTAGTCATATTGCGAAAGAGATTATTTCACAAGGTTTAGCAGATGAAATCTATATTTATGAAAGAAATTTAGATTTTGCGAATGCACAAGCTCTTGATTTACACCAATCTACATTGCTTGGTAAGGATATTGATGTTAAAGTATCAACATTAGAAGAATTAACTGAATGTGATATTGTTATAAATACAGCAAGTGGTAAGATTACTGACGGTAATAGATTAGAAGAATTAAAAGAAACTGGTCGTATTATAGAAGAAATATTTACACCTTTTAAAAATAAATTTAAAGGTATTATTATTAATGTTTCTAATCCATGTGATATTGCTACATACTTAATACATAAAGTTACAGGTATTGATTTTAGACGTATTATTGGTACAGGTACTTTATTAGATTCATTACGTTTTAAAGAAGTACTAGCACGTAAATTAAATGTTAGACCAAGTAGAATTAATGCTTTAGTATTAGGTGAACATGGTGAATCACAAGTGAATATTTATAGTAATACTTATATTGATAATCTAACTTTAAATGAATATGCTAGACAACATAATATTAGTATTAATCATGATGAGTTAAGTCAAGATGTTAGAAAAGCTGGTTGGGATATATTTAGAGTAAAGCATTGTACTGAGTTTGGTATTGCCGCTAGTACTGCTTATATTGTAAACATTATTAAAAATGATATTGAAAGAGAAATTCCTCTTTCACATGCATATAATTACAATAATGAACTAATTTATATATCTACAGTAGCTAAAATTAATAAAGATGGATATATGTATACAATAAAATTAGATTTATCTAACGAGGAAGTAGATAAATTTAAGCATTCTTGTGATATAATAGCTAATGCTATAAGAAATTATAATAATTAATATTAAAAGAAAGGAGAAAATAGTTATGAATATTTGGCATTCTATTGATAATGATAGAATTAAAACCGAAGACTTCATTGTTTGTGTTGAAATACCAAAGGGGAGCAAAAAGAAATATGAATTAGATAAAGAAACTGGTTTAATTATTTTAGATCGTGTATTATACACTTCAACACATTATCCTGCTAACTATGGTTTTATTCCACGTACATATTCTCAAGATCATGACCCACTTGATGCATTAGTATTATGTAGTGAAGATTTAGATCCATTAGTATTAGTTCGTTGCTATCCTATAGGGGTAGTAAAAATGATTGACAACGATGAAGTAGATGAAAAAATATTAGCTATACCATTTGGTGATCCATCACTAAATATGTATCAAGATATTCATGAATTACCTACTCATCAATTCAATGAAATTAAACATTTCTTTAGTGTTTATAAACAATTAGAAGATAAAGAAACTTCAGTATTCGAAGTATTAGGTAGAGAAGCTGCAATTAAAACTATTGAAGATAGTATTGAAGCTTATAATGAATTATATATAACTAGAAATAACTAAGGAGAGATAACATGGCTTTAACAGCAGGTATAGTAGGCTTACCTAACGTTGGTAAATCTACATTGTTTAATGCAATAACAAAAGCAGGTGCTTTAGCAGCAAACTATCCATTTGCTACTATCGAACCAAACGTAGGTATGGTTAATGTACCAGATGAAAGATTAGATGTTTTATCTAAGATGTATAATCCAAAGAAAACAACTCCAGCTACATGTGAATTTACAGATATTGCTGGTCTAGTTAAGGGTGCTAGTAAAGGTGAAGGTTTAGGTAACCAATTCTTAGCTAATATCCGTAATTGTGACGCTATTATTCAAGTTGTACGTTGCTTTATTGATGGTAATGTAACACACGTTGAAGGTAGTGTTGACCCTATAAGGGACGCTAATATCATTAATTTAGAATTAGTTTTAGCTGATTTAGAAGTAGTTAATAAGAGAATTCCAAAGATTGAAAAGAAAGCTCAAGCAAAAGTTGATGATGCTCCTTTTGAATTAGCTTTATTAAAGAAAATTGAAGCTCATTTATTAGAAGAACAACCAATTAGAACTTTATCATTTGATGAAGCAGAAACTAAAGCTTTAAAGAATTTTGGTTTCTTAACAGCTAAACCTTTTATGTATGTAGCTAATATTTCTGATAGTTATATTAATAATCCAGAAGAAGATGAAGTTTACACTAAGTTTGTTGATTTCGCTAAAGGACAAGGGGTAACAGTATGTCCTATTAGTGCTGAAATTGAAGCAGAATTAGTGATGATGGAAGATGAAGATAGAGAATTATTCTTAAATGATTTAGGTATTACTGAACCAGGTTTAAATCGTTTAATTCGTCAAACTTATGACTTACTAGGTTATGCTACTTACTTTACTACAGGTCCTGATGAATGTCGTGCATGGACTTTCAAAAAAGGTATGAAAGCTCCTGAGTGTGCTGGTATTATTCATACTGATTTTGAAAGAGGTTTTATTAGAGCTGAAACTGTTAGTTATGATGATTTAATTAAGTCTGGAACTTACTTACAAGCTCGTGAAGCTGGCTTAGTAAGACAAGAAGGTAAGGAATACGTTGTAAAAGACGGAGATATCTTATTATTCAAATTTAACGTATAATATTAAAGTCTATAGATTTAATAATCTATAGGCTTTTTTATTATATTAGGTGAAAATTTTCATAATTTATTGTATTTTTAAGTAAATAGTTATATAATCATAAACGGCTTACGGGTACCCAAAAAGGGACTCAAAAGAAAGGAAATATTTATATGAAAAGTTTAATGAACACTAAAAAGCTAGTGACATTATCTGTCCTAGCAGCATTAACAGTAATATTACAATTATTGTCAATGTTTATTAAGTTTGGTCCATTTGTGGCTACACTAGCATTAATACCATTAATTATTGGGGCTATATGTTATGGACCTGGTGCAGGATGTTTACTTGGTTTTATTATGGGTGCAGTTATATTATTTACTGACTCACAAGCTTTCTGGGTAATAAATCCATTTTACACAATACTAATTTGTTTATCTAAAACAGCTATAGCTGGTTTAGTTAGTGGTTTAGTATTTAAAGGACTACGTAGGTTTAATTTTAATTTAGCGGTAGTAGTTGCTACTATAGTGGCTCCAATCGTAAATACAGGATTATTTGCTTCTTTAGCTTTACTTTGTTTTTATGACACATTAACAAGCTGGGCTGGTGGTACTAATACGTTAAATTATTTATTTTTAACAATGATAGGTGTTAATTTCTTAATTGAATTTGGTTTAAATTCATTCTTATCACCTGCATTTATATATTTATTAAGAAACTTAAATAATAGATATGATTTAGGCTTAGAGCTTAATAAGGAGTGTATTTAAATGATTTTATTAGTAGATGTTGGTAATTCTAACATTTATTTTGGTAAGGCAATAGATAATGAGATTATAGAAACTTTTAGACTTACTACAGATGTATTAAAATCTGCAGATGAATATCAAATATTATTACGTGAATTTATTGTAAGACCAGTAGAAGCGGTAGTAATTTGTAGTGTTGTGCCTGTAGTTACGAGTATTTTAAAGAAAACATTTGAAAAATATTATAATGTAAAACCTATGATAATGGGTAGTGGTCTTAAGACAGGCTTAAAAATTAAAGCTGATGATCCTAAAGGTGTAGGTGCAGATTTAATAGCAGATAGTGTAGCTAGTGCTAATATGTGTGAAGAATGTATTGTTGTAGATCTTGGTACAGCTACAAAATTCTTATATGTAAAAGATCACACTTTAGAAGGTGTAATTATAGCACCTGGTGTTGCTGTTAGTACAAAAGCTATGATTAGTCATGCTGCTTTATTGCCAAATATTGAGCTAGTAGCACCTAAGAAGGTTATTAATAATAGTACAATACCTTGTATGCAATCTGGCGTAATTTATGGATTTGCTGCAATGATTGATGGTGTTATTAGAAGAATGAAGAAAGAATTAAATAAAACTGATATTAAAGTAATAGCTACTGGTGGTTTAGCTAAATTAATAATTCCTCAGTGCTGCGAAACCATTGGTTTTGATGAAGATTTAATTCTTAAAGGATTGCTTGACATCTATAAAAGAAATATATAATTTATGGTGGGGTACCCCACCATTTTCTTTAATATTAAGATATTTATTTTTAAGATATATTAGAATATTCTTACTATTATTTGGTATATTTTTTAACATTTTAATTGTAAACAAATAGAAAATATAGTAAAATTACAATAGTTGATTTCAAAATCAATCCATTTTATATATTAATATAAGGAGATTATTATGACTTATTTAGAAAAAGCTCAAGTCTGGAAAGATTTTAAAGACTTGGATTTAGAATTAAAAGCAGAATTAGATAATTTAACAGATGCTGAATTAAAGGAAGCATTTACTACTGACTTAGCCTTTGGTACTGGTGGTTTACGTGGTATTTTAGGTGTTGGTACTAATAGAATGAATGTTTATATTGTAAGTAAAGCTACTTTAGGTTTTGGTAGATATTTAATGCAATTTGAAGATTCATTCAATAGGGGAGTTGCTATTGCACATGATAATAGACATAAATCAAAAGAATTTGCATTAAGAAGCGCTCAAGTTTTAGCAACCCTAGGTTTTAGAGTTTATCTATTTGAAGATTTAAGACCTACACCAGAATTAAGTTTTGCTGTAAGACACTTTAACTGTGTTGGTGGTATTATGATTACTGCATCTCATAATCCAAAAGAATATAATGGTTATAAGATTTACGATGAAAGTGGTTGCCAATTAGTACCACATATGGCTGATCAAGTTATTAACTTAATTAATCAAATTGATAATTTCTTTACTATCGATTATTCTAAAAATCGTGAATTAATTACATATATTGGTAAAGAAGTTGATGAATTATATATTAAAGAAGTAGAAAAAATCATTTTACAACCAAACTTAAAGAAAGACTTTAAGATGGTTTATACACCATTACATGGTACTGGTCAAGTATTTATGGTTGATGTATTAAGACAAAATGGTTATACATGCATTCCTGTAGAAACTCAAATGACACCAGATCCTGACTTTAGTGGTGTTAAATCAAGTAATCCAGAAAATGCTGAAGCATTTGATGAGGGTATCGAATTAGCTAAAGTAAATGATGCTGATTTAGTATTAGCTACTGACCCTGATGCTGATAGATTAGGTATCGCTGTAAGACATAATGGAGAATATATTTTATTAACTGGTAACCAAAGTGCTACTTTAATCTTTGATTATATTGTTAATACTAGAAAAGCTCAAGGTACATTACCTAAAGATGGTTACTTATTTACTACTAATGTAAGTTCATCATTACCAAGTGAAATTGCTAAAGCTAATGGCTTAGGTGTAGAAATTACATTAACTGGTTTCAAATTTATTGGTGAAAAAGCACGTAAGATGGAACAAGGTAGTGGTACTTATGTATTTGGTTTTGAAGAATCATATGGTTGTTTAGTAAGTGACTGTGTACGTGATAAAGACTCTATTCAAGCTGTATTAATGTTAGCAGAATGTGCTGCATATCATTTTGAACAAGGTAAAGACTTATATGAAGCATTATTAGATATTTATGCTAAATATGGTTATTATCAAGAAGGTATTAAAAATATCGTATTAAAAGGTTTAGAAGGAACAGCTAAGATCAATAGAATTATGGATTATTTCCGTAATAATGAAATCAAACTTGAAGGTTTCAATATTCTAGTAAAAGATGACTGTAAGTTAAGTGTAAAACATAACTATGAAACAGGAGAAGATAGTGTTATTGATTTACCATCAAGTAACGTTATTAAATATTATTTAAATGATAATATGTGGTTCGTTTTAAGACCTAGTGGTACTGAACCTAAATTAAAAGTATATTATGGTGTTAAAGGTAATTCTTTAGAAAATGCTAAAGAATTATTAGCTAAATTAGAAGCTAGCGTATTAAAAATAGTAGAATCAATTGAATAATAAATTATAGGCACACTAAAAAGTGTGCCTATAATAATTACAAAAAAAAAATCGTATTAGTACCACTATGGCATAATACGATTTTTAAATTATAATACGAATGATAAAATTAATGCAATAATTGCCCCTGGTACACCGAATAAACCAACGATGATACCATTTAACCAGTCATATGCTATATTAACATTTGGAATTAAGTTAAGTAAGAAGATAACTATAAAACCTATGATAGCATTACCTAAGAATGAGAATATAAGTTTTACACTAACTTTTAGTAATTTTAAGATTAATGCAATAGCAAATATTATAATAAGTGCAGTTAATATATATTGTAGCATATTTAATTACTCTCCTACTTTTTGATTTGTGATTTAAGTCTAATTAAATCATCTTTTGTAAATACATATTTAGTATTACAGAAGTTACATGTTACATCAAAATCTTTATCCTCATTAATCATTTCATCAAGTTCTTGTTCACCTAATGAAATTAATCCACGTTCAAATCTTTCTTTTGAACAGTTGCATTCATATTTTAATGGTACTCTGTCTAATAATTTATATTCACCATCAGATAATAAGTTAATAATATCAGTTGGAGTATTACCTTCTTCAATTAATTTAGAGATAGGTTTAATATTAGCTAAAATGTTTTCTAGTTTTGAAATAGTTTCCTCTTCACAGTTAGGCATTACTTGAATGATATAACCACCTGCAGTATTAACCTTACCTTCAAGATCAAATAGTACACCTAAACTAACAGCAGAACTTGTTTGTTCACTTTTTAAGAAATATTCTGCGAAGTCTTCAGCAATTTCACCTGAAACTAATTCTATACTACTAGAAAAAGGTGCTTTTAAGTTTAAATCTTTAGTCACTTCTAATAACCCATTATTACCAACGCCATAACCAACAGCTAATTTGCCATTGTTATTAGTTAGGTAAACACCAGGATTGTGAACATATCCTCTAACTATACCATAAGTAGTTTCACAAGTGATTTGACCGATAGGACCACCACCATTAATTCTAATAGTGATTCTTTCACCTGCTTTGTGCATACAACTCATCATTAAAGCACAAGTTAATGTTCTACCTAATGCTGCACAACTAGTTGGCCAAAGGTTGTGTAAATCTTGTGCAGTTTTACAAACTTCTGTAGTATCACAAGCATAAATTCTAATTGTATCATTATAACATGTAGCAATGTTTAAATAACTTTGTTTCATGATTATTCCTCCTAATTATTATGTAATAATCATACCATAAAAATGACTTTTAATCAATCTAGACTATTTAGATAAAATATTAGCACTCAACACTTGACAGTGCCAAGGATAAGTATTATAATGTAGATATGATGGAGGAATTAGATATGAAAGAAACAAAACAATTTCAAACAGAAACAAAAAAATTATTAGATATGATGATTCATTCTATCTACACACATAAAGAAATATTCCTTAGAGAATTAATCTCTAATGCTAGCGATGCGATAGATAAACACCATTTCTTATCATTAACAGACTCTAAGTTATCACCTAGAGATTATGAAATTTTAGTGGAAGCTGATAAAACTAATCGTACTTTAACTATTACTGATAATGGTATTGGTATGAATAAGGAAGACTTAGAAAACCATTTAGGTATTATAGCTAAGAGTGGTAGTAAAGACTTCATGGAAAACTTAGATAAAAATACACCTGATGTTGATATAATTGGTCAATTTGGTGTAGGTTTCTATAGTGCTTTTATGGTTGCTGACAAGGTTACAGTATTAACTAAAAAAGCAGGCGAAAACCAAGCTTATTTATTTACATCTGAAGGTTTAGATAGTTATACTATCGAAACAGTAGATGAGGATATTAACGGTACAAAGATTACTTTATTTTTAAGAAAGAATGAAGAAGAAGAAAACTATGATATGTTCTTAGATGAGTATGAGATTAAAGAATTAGTTCGTAAATACTCAGACTATGTAAGATATCCTATTAAGACTTGGGTAACTAAATATGATCCAGTAGAAGATAATGAAGATAAGGATAATGAAGAAAAAGATAGTGAACCTAAGACTCATTTAGAACTTGAAACAATTAATTCTATGATTCCTATTTGGAAAAAGAATAAGAGTGAAGTAACTGAAGAAGAATTAAATACATTCTATAAACAAAAGTTTATGGATTATCAAGACCCTTTAGCAAGTATCTTCGTTAATGTAGAAGGTATGATCACTTATAATGCATTATTATTTATACCACGTAAACCAATGTTTAATATGTATAAAGATTCTAATGAACGTGGCTTACAATTATATACTAAGGGTGTATTTATCTTAGATAAATGTAAGGATTTAATCCCTGAATATTTATACTTTGTTAAAGGTTTAGTAGATAGTGCTGACTTACCTTTAAATATTAGCCGTGAATTATTACAAGAAGATCGCCAAATTAAGAAGATTGCTTCTAACGTAGAAAAGAAAATTTTAGCTGAATTAAGTAGAATGCTTAAGAATGATCGTGAAAAGTATGAAGAATTCTTCAAAGATTATGGTCGTGCATTAAAATTCGGTATCTATGAAAACTATGGTGAACGTAAAGATTTATTAAAAGATTTAATTATTTTACATTCATTAAATGAAGATAAGAATATTAGTTTTGCTGAATACAAAGAACATATGTTAGAAGGTCAAAAGAATATCTACTATGTAAGTGGTAAGACTAAAGAACAAGCATTAAATTTACCACAAATGGCTTTATTAAAGAAAAAAGGTTATGACTGTTTAGTATTATCAGAAGATGTAGATGAATTCATGCTTCAAACATTAAAAGATTATGATGGTGTAGAGTTTAAATCAATTAATCAAGGCAATCTTGATTTATTAGATGAAGCTGAAAAAGAAAACATCAAGAAGATTGCTGAAGATAATAAAGATTTATTAGATACTTTAAAAGAAGATCTTAAAGATGATGTAGTAGATGTAATTATTTCAGAACGTCTAGTAGATAGCCCATGTTGTTTAACAACAAAAGATGGTTTATCTTTAGAAATGGAAAAAGTATTAAAGAATCAAAATGGATATGCTCATGCTGAAAAAGTATTAGAATTAAATCCTAATCATGATATGTTTAAACATTTAGTTGATTTAAATAATAACAATAAGGATGAGTTAAAAGAATTAGCTTCATACCTTTATGATAGTGCATTAATCGTTGAAGGTTTATCACCTAAAGACCCAGTAAAATTTGCTGACTATGTATGTAAATTAATGCTTAAATAATATATAAAAAGATAATGTTAACTTTTAATTAACATTATCTTTTCTATTACTTAAGTTTAAATTTTAATGTTGTTGGCATATGATCACTATAATTAAATATTGTATTATCTAAATCGTACGATGTTTTAACTTCAATAAAGTCTACATTATCAGATATTATAAACCCATCAACTGTAGTTACAAAAGATGTATCAGTATAAGGACGTTCACATCCACGACAACTTGGTAGATTGTCAGCTGCTACTATTTTAAAGCCTTCATCAACGATTGTTTTACCATCTTTATAAAAAATATTAAATACCCAGTCAGGACGTTTAATGTTACGATCATATGGTATATTAGTATCATTATAATTATATAATGGATTATATGTTAATAAATCATGATTAAAATCACCACCAACTATAACATAATTACCATTCTTATATTCATTATTAATATAATTAGTAAGTTCTTTAGCTTGCGTATGTCTAATAGTTCCACCTTCATCATATGCACTCATATGTGAATTTATTAAGACTAACTGTTTACCATTATTAACATCATATCTATTAACTAAGAAACAACGATCTAAGTCCATATATTTGTCAGGAAATTTCTTAGAAACAGTATAAGATTTTCTTACTGATTCTATAATTTTATATTTACTCAAAGTATTAAGTCCTGAACTAGATGCTCCATGTGGATCATGTAGGGGATATGCTAAGTAAGCTGAATGAAAGTTTAGAGCAAAAGTAGAACTATAGTTATCTTTAAAATTATTATAAATCATTTCTTTTTGATTTACTTTATAACTACGATTTGCTTTAACATCAACTTCTTGTAAGGCTACAAAATCTGAGTTTAAGTTTTTAATTACATTTATAGCTCCATTTGTATTTTTAATAACATCTTCCTTACTAATAGCTTTACCATAATGTCCATGTAATAAATTTCCATTTTCATCGTATCCACTATCCATAAAAAAAGTAAAATCTTTAGAGTAAGCACCAAAACCTATGTTATAAGAAGTATAGGTTAGTTCTTTATTTATTTCAATATTATTGTTTTTATTGCTTTCTACATTAATTTCGGTATTATCTTGGATACGATCATATTGAATTACTACATATAAGACATAAGAACCAACAGTTAATAATAGTATTAGAGTAATTATACCTAATGTGGTTCCAAATATCTTTAAAAATTTCAAATCGATCACCTCTAATTTAATTATAGCACTATTTTCTAAAAAGAAAATAGACTATTTACTAAAAATGTACGATTTATGTCGATGCTGATATAAAAATATTATATATATTGTATATTTTAAAAGAAAATATAGTATGGTATACTATAGAAAAGGGGTGTTCTCTATGGAAATAAAAGCAAAAGAAAACTTAATATATGACGGTAAAATTTTAAAACTATATGTTGATGATGTTATTACTAATAATAATATGAAGGCTAAACGTGAGATTGTACATCATCATGGTGGTGCGGCTATCTTATTAGTTAATAAGAGTAAACAGGTTTTACTTATAAAACAATATCGTTATGCCTATAACGAAGTTTTATACGAAATTCCTGCAGGTAAATTAGAAGAGAATGAAGATCCATATAATGCTGCATTAAGAGAATTAGAAGAAGAAACAGGTTGTAAGACAGATACTTTAGAACCACTTGGTGTTGTTTATCCTACTTGTGGTTATTCTAATGAAAAAATATATCTGTACTTAGCTAAGGATTATATTACTACTCATACTAACTTTGATATTGATGAAGATATAGAATCAAAATGGTATAGCATAAAAGAAGTTAATGAAATGATTCAAGAGGGTGTAATAAAGGATGCTAAAACTATCATAGCATTCTATAATTATTTAAATAACGAAACAAAATAAGAGACAATGTCTCTTATTTTTTGTTTAAAATGTGTAAAAAATATGTAAAAATAATTATTTAATCGTATATTAGTTTTAATTTTGTTTTTTTAACAATAATGAACCATATTCACTTATGAATATAATGTGTAATTTCATATTTTTCATTTACAAAAACGTTTACATTTATTTTATAATTAAACCATAAATAAACAAACTTTGGAGGAAAGTATGAAAAGTAAATTAAAATTAATGGGTGCTTTATCTTTAGCAACCGTATTAGGATTCTCTTTAGCAAGCTGTGCTTCTAACGAGGAACAAGCACCATCAAAACCTGAAGATGGAGGAGTTACTGAACCCAAACCAGATGGTGGTAATAATGAACAAGCATTACCTAAGTATGATGACCTACTAGCTACAGTGTCTGGTAATTATAATATTACACCAACTGTACAACAAGCTAAGTATGAAACTAATGGTTTTAAAGTTAAAAAAGATGGCGTTAATGTTATTTTAGAATCTAAAATCGATGAAGTAACTAAAACACGTTTAACTGCTATATTAGAAAAAGAACAATTCACTAATGTAACTTTTGGTGATAAATTTGTTGATAACAAAGTAAATATATTGGTTGGTATTAATGGATCAACTGAATTTGTAGATAAATTCATGGAGAAAAATGATAATGAAGCAGAAGGTTTCTATGAAAAAACTGACGCATACCAATTATATATTAAAAATGGTGTAATAGCTATTTTAGGTAAAGATGTAGATAGTGCATTCTATGGTGTTAATACATTAGATGAAATCTTAGATTTTGCTAGCGAAAATGAAAATAGCTTAATTAATGCATCAATTGATGACTTTGCTACTAGTAAAAACCGTGGTGTAGTAGAAGGATTCTACGGACAACCATGGACTACAGAAGGAAGAGTAGATGTTATTGAATGGGGTTCACAATTTAAAATGAACAACTATATGTTTGCACCTAAAGATGACTTATATCATAGTGAAAAATGGCGTGATTTATATCCAACTGAAACATTAGGTGAAATGAAGAAGATTGCAGATGCAAGTATCAAGAATAAAGTAGACTTTACTTGGGCTATTCATCCATTTATGAAATCAGGATTTAACTTTAATGATTATGATAAAGATTTAAAGGTTATTAAAGATAAATTTGAACAATTGTATAGTGTTGGAGTTAGATCATTTGCATTATCTGCTGATGATATTACACATCCAGAAGCTGAAAAAAGTAAACCAGCTTATTGGGAAGCTTTAGCTAATAATCACGTTAAAGTAGTAAAAGATTTAATTGCTTGGGGTAATACTAAAGAAGAAAAAATTTCTTGGCAATTTGTACCTACAGTATATTGTGGATATAATCAAGAAAAAGACGAACCAACAATGGGTAAATATTTAGAAGTAGTAGGTAAAACACTACCACAAGAAGTTTATTTACATTGGACAGGTGAACAAGTATATGGTACTTTAAGTAAAGCTACTGTAGATATGTTTATTAATAAAACTGGTAGAGCACCAATGTTTTGGTTAAATTCTCCAGTTAATGACTCTTGGGGTTTAGGTCAAAAAATGTTTATGCCAGAAATGACTGTATTACATAAAGATGTAGAAAACATTGATGGTTTATTATTAAATCCAATGAGTCATGATCAAGCTTCAAAAGTAGCTATCTTCCAAGGGTTAGATTATGCTTGGAATATTAAAGGTTTTGATTCAGCTAAGAGTCATGAAAAGAGTTTCTATACTATTGAAAAAGACCAAGAGATGGCAAAACAATTATACATTTTTGCTTCTAACTTACAATCTTGTGAAAATCCAGTTAATGGATGGATTCCACGATTAAATCATAAAGAATCTCCTTTATTTACAGGTTTATTAGAACCAGTATTAGAAACAGCTAAAGATAAGACTTTAATTAATAGTGGTGACAAGACTATTAATGTATCTAAATTAGTTAGAGAACAATTAGTTGCTATTGTTAATGCTATAGATGCATATACTAAGGGTGCAACAAATAAAGATTTACTTGTTGAACTCGATGCTCATATGAAAGCTTTAAAAGATATGGCTAATGGTGGTATTAAAATGATTGATGTTCTTGATGGATTAGCTAAAGGTGAATTAAATAAAGAAAAAGCAGGTACTAGTTTAGCAGCTGCAATTAAAGAAGTAAATAATTCTCAAAGTAGATATATGGTACAAGGCGTTCCACATTCAGGATATGCAGAAACAGGTATTTTAATTTTAAGACCATTCTTTACTTCATTAAATGAAAAATTAAATGCTATTATTAATCAAATGTAATATTAAAGGGATGCTCTTTAGCATCCCTTTATCACTGGTCCATTTAATTCATATTTTAATTTATCATCATTATAAACTAAATCTATAAGTTTTGCTAAGATGATTTCATTATCTAAGATATTACATATACCATTTTTATTATTAGTAATAAGCTTAATGTTTTTCTTAATGGTATTAAGATATTCTTTACCACGCGCATTAAAACCTAGTATTTTTGTATATGGATAATCATCATCTATTCTTAGATCATTTATTAGTAGATGAAAAATAGCACGTTTAATTCTACTTTTAGTATATCTTTTGTTAGCACATCTATCTAATAATTCATTAAAATTAATAGATGTATTTATATTTTTAATAATTAGATTATGAATACCTTCATCAATAAATCTAATATTCTCATAATCTTTATTAACAAGCAAGAAATATTTTAAATAATTAAATAGTTTATTATAATCATAAAAAGAATTAGATACAAAATGAGGAGCATAATTTCTTAATAAATCACTGTTGCTTCTAATAGCTGAACTTGAAGTATAAGTATCGTCATTAGGTGAAACCTCACCATGTTGACTTCCTATACGTTTAATTGTATGACACTTAATATTATAATTATTATCTTTAATAGCTTTATAATAACAATACCCTAATAAATCATTAGGTAAGATATCTAAATTATGAGCTCTCTTATAAGATTCTCCATTTTTTAAACTTTCTTTTATATCTATATCTTTATTATTATATAGTAATTCATATTTAGTGATATCATTGTCCTCTGAACCAAAATATAGGTCAGTAACACCAACCTTATTAAGTTCACGACATGCATAATATGCAAAATATTCGGCACTATTTACAGCTAAAGTTGCAGGAAGAGCTATGACAATATCAGCTTCACTTAGAGCATACTTACACTTATCATATGGATTATGAACTGATATATCTCCACGCATAGTAAAGTAAGTAGACATAACTACTACAAGACAATCACACTTACTAATTTCTTTAATTTTCTTTAATTGATATAAATGACCATTATGAAATGGATTATATTCTACAATAGTACCTGCTACCTTCATCTTATACACCTCACAAATATTATAACAAAATATTTACACTTTCGTATATATTATTTGACTTTATACCATCTAAAATTATAAAATGATTAAAAAGGAGTTGTGATTATATGAATTGGAATTTTGAATTAATTTTTAAATCAGAAGAAGAATTTAATGAAAACTTAAACAAGGTTTTACCTTTAGCAAATGAAATTAAAGCATTAGAAGGTACATTAAATACTTTTGATGGTTTTAAGAAATATTTTTTATTAAATGATGAATTTAACTTATTATTAAGTAAGTGTTTTGTTTATGCACATATGCATAATGATCAAAATAAAAAGGATGTTAAATATGAACAAATGTTCCAAACAGTATATGGAATATATGCTAACTGTATTAATATCTTAAGTTTTGCTATGCCTGAGTTACTTGAGGTGGGTTTAGATAAATGTTTAGAATTTATTAATGGTGATAATACTTTAGAATGCTACAGATTTAGTATTGTTTCCCTATTTAATGAACAAAAACATGTCTTAGATAAGAAGAGTGAAAACTTAATTTCTAGTTTTAATAATGCACTAGATGTATATAATAATTTATATGATAAATTAGCTGTTGGTGATAACTCTAGTACAATGGTAGAGTTATTAGATGGCACAGAGTTAGAAATTAATGAATCTAACTTTAGATTATTTTTAGAAAAATTAGAAAATCAAGAAGATAGAAGAAGAGTATTTGAAGCAGTATTTAAATTCTATGATAAACATAAGAATACTTTTGCTGGTATTTATGAAGGTATTATGAAAAGTGAAGCTGCTATCTCTAAAATTAGAGGTTATAAATCAATCTTAAATTCACATTTAGATGGAAATAATATTCCAACTGAAGTTTATGAATCTTTAATTAAAACTACAAGAACTAATACTAGTGGTGTAAAGAAATATTATAATATTTTAAAGAAACATTTTAATTTAGATACTATTCATACATATGATAGATTCTTATCTTTAGCTAAGGATGAAAATGAATATACATATGAATATTCAAAAGAATTATTCTTTGAAAGTACAGCTAAGATGGGTGAATATTTTAGTGAATTATCACATAAAGTATTAGAAGATGGTAGAGTAGATGTATCAATAAAAGATGGTAAGCGTACAGGTGCCTATTCAACTGGTTTATATAAAGAAGGTCCATTTATTTTACTAAATCATAACGGTTCATTAGATTCTTGTTTTACACTAGCACATGAAGCGGGTCATTCAATGCACACACTACTAAGTAATGCTAACCAAAGTGTAGCTACAGCAGATTATACAATCTTTGTTGCTGAAATAGCATCTACATTTAATGAATCATTATTATTGGATCATTTAATGAGTAAAGACTTAGATAAAAATACTAAGATTGCTTTATTACAAAAGAATATTGATATGATTTTAGGTACATTCTATAGACAATCATTATTTGCTGATTTTGAATATGAAGCTCATAAATTAGTAGAAAATAATGAACCTATTACATATGATGTATTATGTTCAATTATGAAATCTTTATATAAAGATTATTATGATATAGATTTAAATAATGAACCTTATAAAGAAATGGTATGGGCCTATATTCCTCATTTCTTCCATTCTCCATTCTATGTATATCAATATGCAACATCATTTGCAGCAAGTATGAAATTCTATCAAGATGTAAAGAATAATATTCCTCATGCTTTTGATAATTATTTAACATTATTAAAGAGTGGTGGTAGTGATTATCCTGTTAATTTAGTTAAAAAAGCAGGTGTTGATTTAACTAAACAAGAAACATTTGATGCTGTAGTAAAAAGATTAAATGAGCTTGTTGATGAATTAGAAGGATTATTAGAGGAATAAGATGGAAAAATACCAAGAGGTAGAACGTTCAATTATTACTACATATCGTAAAAAGATATGGGGTCCTTTTATTAGAGCTATTAAAGAATATAATCTAATTAGTCCTAATGATCATATTTGTTGTTGTATGAGTGGTGGAAAAGATTCTTTCTTAATGGCTAAGTTATTAGAAGAACTAGAAAAACATAGTGATTTTCCTTTTAAAGTAACATACTTAGTTATGAACCCAGGTTATAAACCTGAGGTTCAAACTAAGATTGAAAACAATTTAAAGTTATTAAATATTAATGCTATTATTGTTAAAAGTGATATTTTTGAGATAGCTGATTTAAAGGGTGGTAAGCCTTGTTTCTTATGTGCTAGAATGCGTAGAGGCTTTTTATATAAAAAAGCAATTGAACTAGGATGTAATAAAATAGCTTTAGGTCATCATTTTGATGATGTTATTGAGACTACTTTAATGTCTATGTTTTATAATGGTAGAATTCAAACTATGCCACCAAAGTTATTAAGTGATAATTATAATGGTATGGAACTTATTAGACCAATGTATCAAATTCATGAACAAGATATTCTTAATTGGCAAAAATTCAATGACTTAAGTTTTATTAATTGTGCTTGTAAGTTTACTGATAGTAATACTCAATTTGATTCTAAACGTAAAGAAACTAAAGAATTAGTTAAAGAACTTAAAAAGATTAATCCTATTATTCCTAATAATATATTTCAATCAGTTCATAGATGTAATATCGATACATTAGTTGGTTATGAACTTGATCGTAATTATATTAGTTTTAATGAAGAATATGAGAGAAAAAAACAAATGTATTTAAAGGATGAAAAGAATGATATTTGATCGTGAAATAGCCCTAATAGGAGTAGATAAGTACCAAATACTTAAAGATAGTCATGTTATGGTTGTTGGTTTAGGTGGTGTTGGTAGTTATACGGTTGAAGCATTAGCACGTTCTGGGGTCGAGGAGATTTCTATTATTGATTTTGATACAGTTAGTGATACAAATATCAATCGTCAGTTAATTGCCCTACATTCTACTATTGGTAGACCTAAAGTAGATGTAGTAGAAGAAAGATTATTAGATATAAATCCTAATATAGTAGTTCATAAATATAATATGTTTGTTGATGATAATACTATAAAGGAAATAGATTTTAGTAATGTTAGTTATATTTGTGATGCTATAGATAATGTGAATGCTAAAATATTACTTATTCAAAAGAGTAAAGAATTAAATATTCCTATTATTTCATCTATGGGTACAGGTAATAAACTAGATCCTACTAAGTTTCAAATAGCAGATATTAATCAAACTAAATATTGTCCACTTGCTAAAAGGATTAGATTAGAACTAAAAAAATTAGATATTAAAGATGTTAAAGTATTATATTCTACAGAAGAGCCTTATAAATCATCTATAAGTGAAAATAATAAGGTTGTTCCTATGAGTATATCTTTCGTACCTAGTGTAGCAGGTCTTTTAATTGCTAGATATGTAATACTTGATATAATTAAGTGAGTTTAGACTCACTTTTATATTAAGTATCTAATTTTGTAAATAAATAATTAGTTAAATATACATTTAATATCATATACTTATTCATAGTATATGAAATCGTTTTATTTTAGTGATAATTATTGCATTGATTTTTAAATTATGCTAATATATATATGGCTTTAAGATAGTCCAGAGAGGCTAACAAGAATATTAATAATGGATTTGATTATACATTACTAGTCTTCTAGTCCTTTTTGGATACGAAGACTATTTTTTATATTCGAGGTATCCGTTATGAAAGGTTTATTAACATTAAAAGAAGTAGATACAAATAAAATAAGAGAAATAGTAGAATATGCATTATCGTTAAAGAGTGGTACCACTATTGCCTATAAAGGCAAGAAAATGGCCACTCTTTTTTTTGAAAATTCAACTAGAACTCAATATTCATTCCAAACAGCAATGCTTAATTTAGGTATTGATGTATTATCATTTAATGCTAGTGCAAGTTCTGTAAATAAAGGTGAAACACTTTATGATACAGTGCGTACATTTGAAGCATTAGGTTTAGATGGTGTTGTTATAAGACATAAAGAAGATGAATACTTTAAACAACTTGAAGGTATTAAAATGCCTATCTTCAATGGTGGTGATGGTAAAGCTAACCATCCTACACAATCATTATTAGATTTAGTTACTATTTATGAAGAATATGGTCATTTTGAAGGTTTGAAAGTTGCGATTATAGGTGATATAGCTCATAGTAGGGTTGCACATACTAACATTGAAGTAATGGAACGTTTAGGTATGAAAGTATATATTACAGGTCCTAAGGAGTTTAATGATGGTAGTGCAGAATTTATAGATTATAATGAAGCACTTAAGACATGTGATGTTATTATGTTATTAAGAGTACAATTTGAAAGATTAGACCAAGGTATGATTATGACTAATGAAGAATACTTTAAAGAATTTGGTTTAACTTTAGATAGAGTTAATATGATGAAAGATAATGCTATTATTATGCATCCAGCACCAGTTAATCGTGGTATTGAGATTGCTGATGATGTTGTAGAGTGTGATAAGAGTAGAATATATAAACAAATGACTAATGGTGTTTATACAAGAATGGCAGTTATTAGTATGGTATTGGATGGTAAATTATAATGTATTTATTAAAAGATGGTTATATTGTTTCTAATAATAATTTAATAAAAAAAGATATATACATTAAAGATGGTTACATTGTAGATGAATTTACTGATCCTAATTTAAAAGTTATTGATTGTACTGATTTAGTTATTATACCAGGTGCATGTGATTTACATGTACATTTAAGAGAACCAGGGCAAACTCATAAAGAAACCATTAAAAGTGGTACTATGAGTGCTGCTAAGGGTGGTGTAACTTGTGTTTGTGCAATGCCTAATATAATTCCATATCCTGATTCATTAGAAGGTTTAAAGGTAGAACTTGAAGCTATTAAAAAAGATAGTGTTGTTAAAGTATATCCATATGGTTGTATTACTAAAGGTCAAAAAGGTAAAGAATTAGCTGATATTAATGATCTAAATAATTATGTTTGTGGTTTTTCAGATGATGGTGTTGGCGTAGATGATATGACACTTATGGATGAAGCTTGTAAATTAGTAAAAGCTAATGATTCTATAATAGTAAGTCATGCTGAAGTTGGAAATTTAAAGTATACACGTTGTGGTGAATATTTAGCTGTAGAACGTGAAATTAAGGTGGCTTTAAAGGAAGATGTCAAATATCATTTTTGTCATCTAAGTACTAAAGAAAGTTTAGATTTAGTAAGAGAAGCAAAGAAAAGAAGTAACAAGATAACTTGTGAAATTACTCCACATCATTTAGTTTTAACAGAAGATGATATTAATAATAATCCTAACTTTAAAATGAATCCTCCACTTAGACCATTAAGTGATAAAGAAGCTTGTATTAAAGCTTTAGTAGACGGAACATGCGATGCGATTGCTACAGACCATGCACCACATAGTAAGGAAGAAAAGAGTTTACCTTATGAAAAAGCTTTAAATGGTATTATTGGTTTAGAAACATTTATACCATTAATTTATACATACTTTGTTAAAACTAATATTATTACTTTTGATAGAATGCTTGATCTTATAGCTCATAATCCACGTAAGATATTAGGAGTAAAAGATGTTAAAGTAGAAAAAGGTTATATAGCTGATTTAGCTGTTTTAGATATTAATAATTATTATGAATATAAAGAGGAAGAAATCTTATCTAAGGGTAAGAATAGTCCATTTATAGGATCTAAATTAACAGGTGTAAATATGTATACATTTGTTGATGGTAATCTAGTATATGAAAGGAAATAGAATATGAAACTAGTATTAGAAAATGGTAGTGTATATAGTTTAAGTACATTTACTAAAGAGAAAGAAATAATCGGAGAAATTATCTATAATACGCAAGTTGTAGGATATCAAGAAATTGTTACTGATTTAGCTAATCTTGATAAGATTGTTGTTATGACTTATCCACTAATTGGTAATTATGGTATGGTTGAAGAAGATAATGAATCTAAAGGTATTACAATTAAAGGTTTAATTACTAGTGAATATAATCAAAATCCTAGTAACTTTAGATATACTGATACTTTAAAGGAAACTTTAGAGGAAGCAGGTAGTTTAGGTGTTACTGGTTTAGATACTAGAAAATTAACAAGAGAAATTAGAAGAAGTAAAATTACTAAAGCTATGATTAGTAATGATGATAGAAGTTTAGAAGAATGTTTAGAACTTATTAAAAATTATAAAGTAGATGAAAATATTATTAAGAGAGCTTCATCTAATAAAATTAGATATAGTAAAACTCGTAATCCATTAAATACTATTGCTATTATTGATTTAGGTGTAAATAAATCATTAATTAAGTATTTAAATAGTTTAGGTTCTAATGTAGCAATTGTTCCTTATGATATTGAAACTAGTGAATTAAAAAGAATTCATCCAAATGGAATTATTATTTCTAATGGTCCTGAATATCCTAGTTATCTAAACTTAGATATTAAAGGTATGCAAGAAATAGCACCTATCTTAGCTGTAGGTACAGCTACATTAGCTGTAGCAAAAGCATATAACTTAGAATATAAGGTATTAGATAGCTATCATGGTGGTAGTAATCACCCAGTAAGAGATTTAAATAATAATACAGTTGATTTTTATCAACAAAATCATAAATATCATGTATTAGATAACAAGTTAATTAAAGTTAGATATATTAATTTATTAGATAATACTATTGAAGGATTTAGTTTAGATAATATTATGTGTACAAGTTTTATTCCTTTTACTCATGAAGCTAGTCAAAAGGGTTTAAATGTATATTTAGAATTTATGAATAGAATTAAAGAGGTAAAAAACAATGCCTAAAAGAGATGATTTAAAGAAAATATTAGTTATTGGTAGTGGCCCTATTGTAATTGGTCAAGCTGCTGAGTTTGATTATGCTGGTACTCAATGTTGTTTAGCATTACGTGAAGAAGGTTACGAAGTAGTCTTAATTAATAGTAACCCTGCTACTATTATGACTGATAGTAAAATAGCAGATAAAGTATATATGGAACCACTAGACTTAGAACATGTTGCTAAAATAATAAGATATGAAAGACCAGATGGTATTATCTGTAATATGGGTGGTCAAACTGGTTTAAATTTAGGTATGCAATTATATAAAAAAGGTATCCTAGATGAATGTCAAGTTGAAATGTTAGGTAATAGCTATGAAGCTATTAATAGAGCTGAAGATAGATTATTATTTAAAGAATTATGTGAATCTATTGGTGAACCTACTCTACAAAGTTATAACTGTTCTAGTATTGAAGAAATAGTTAAAGCTGCTGAAGAAATTAAATATCCCGTTATTTTACGTCCTGCCTTTACTTTAGGTGGTACAGGTGGTGGTTTTGCTGATAACTTAGAAGAATTATTACCTTTGGCTAAAAATGCATTAAAATTATCACCAGTTGGTGAGGTTTTAGTAGAAAAATCTATTAAAGGTTATAAAGAAATTGAGTTTGAAGTATTAAGAGATAAAAACGATACTGCCATTGTAATTTGTTCTATGGAAAATATTGATCCAGTTGGTATTCATACTGGTGATAGTATTGTAGTAGCACCTGCACAAACTTTAACTAATAAAGAATATCAAATGTTAAGTGAAAGTGCATTAAGAATTATTCGTGAATTAAAAATTGAAGGTGGATGTAATGTACAATTCTCTTTAGATCCATATTCATTTGAATATTATGTAATTGAGGTTAATCCACGTGTTAGCCGTAGTAGTGCATTAGCTAGTAAGGCTAGTGGTTATCCAATAGCTAGAGTTAGTGCTAAGGTTGCTATTGGTATGAGCTTAGAAGAAATCGAAATAGCAAGTACTATTGCTTCATTTGAACCTACTATTGATTATGTAGTTACTAAATTACCACGTTTCCCATTTGATAAATTTAATACAGCTAATAGACATCTATCTACACAAATGAAAGCTACTGGTGAGGTAATGGCCATTGGTACAAGTTTAGAAGAATCTTTATTAAAAGCTGTTAGATCATTAGAAAATAAAGTAGATCACTTGTATTTACCAAAATTAGAAAATTATAGTAAAGAGGAATTAATAGACTTTATTTTAGAACAAAATGATGAAAGAATCTTTGCTATTAGTGAAGCTATTAGAAAAGGTGTTACATTAGATGATATTTATCAAATTACAAAGATTGATAAATTCTTCTTAGAAAAGATAGCTAATATTATTGATTATGAAAATATCTTAAAAAATAATTATAGTATAGAAGTTTTAAAAGAAGTTAAAGCTTTAGGTTTCAGTGATAAGTATATTGGTAAAGTCTTAAATATGACTGAAAAAGAAGTATTTAACTTACGAAAAGAAAATAATATTTTCCCAGTATATAAGATGATTGATAGTTGTGCTGGTGAGTTTGATAGTTATGTACCTTATTTTTATAGTACATATAAGAGTGAAAATGAATCTATTGTTAGTGATAATAAGAAAGTTATCGTTTTAGGTAGTGGTCCTATTAGAATTGGTCAAGGTGTAGAGTTTGACTATTCTACTGTACATGCTATTTGGGCTATTAAAGAAAAAGGTTATGAAGCTATTATCATTAATAATAATCCAGAAACTGTATCAACAGATTATACTATTAGTGATAAATTATACTTTGAACCATTATGTTATGAAGATGTTATGAACATTGTACATTTAGAAAAACCATTAGGTGTTATCTGTACTTTAGGTGGTCAAACAGCTATCAATCTAGCTGATTCACTAGCTAACTCTGGTATTAAATTAATTGGTACTGATGAAAAAGCTATTGATGATGCAGAAGATAGAAGAAAATTTGAAAAAATAATGACTAAGTTAGGTATTCCTATGCCTAAGGGTGTTGGTGTACTTACTTTAGAAGAAGGTATTCAAGCTGCTAAAGAGATTGGTTATCCAGTATTAGTAAGACCATCATTTGTACTTGGTGGTAGAATGATGCATATTGTATATGATGAAGAATCATTAATTAAATATGTAACTGAAGCATTAGAGTATGATCCTTCTAAACCTGTATTAGTAGATAAATATATCACAGGTCAAGAATGTGAAGTAGATGCTATTAGTGACGGTGAAAATATCTTTATTCCAGGTATTATGGAACACATTGAAAAAACTGGTGTACATAGTGGTGACTCTATGAGTGTATATCCTCCATATTCATTAACAAAAGAAGTTATTGATACAATTGTTGATTACACTACTAGAATTGGTTTAGGTTTAAATATTATTGGTTTATTCAATATACAATTTATTGTTGATAAAAATAAAGAAGTATCAATTATTGAAGTTAACCCTAGATCAAGTAGAACTGTACCATTTATCTCTAAAGCTACAAATATTCCTGTAGCGAATATTGCAGCTAAAGTTATGTTAGGTGATAAATTAGCTGATTTAGGTTATGTAGGATTATTACCTAATAGAAAGAGATTCTATGTAAAATCACCAACATTTAGTTTCAGTAAAATTACAGGTGTTGATGCTATCTTAACACCAGAAATGAAATCTACTGGTGAAGCTATTGGTTATGATAATAGTTTAAATAGAGCATTATATAAATCTTTAAAAGCTTCAGGTGTGAAAGTAAGTAATTATGGTACTGTTTTAGCAACTATTGCTGATAAAGATAAGGAAGAAGCTTTAACATTAATTAGAAGATTCTATAATTTAGGTTTCAACATTGTAGCAACTAGTGGTACTGCTAAGTTCTTAAAAGAACATGGTATAAAAACTAGAACATTACATAAGATTAGTGAAGGTAGTGAAGATATCATTAATTCAATTAGACAAGGTTATATTACTTATGTAATTAATACAATTAATGAAACTTCAGGTAAAAATGATGGTGCAATTATTAGACGTTGTGCTATCGATAATAGTGTTGCTGTATTCACATGTTTAGATACAGTTAATGTATTATTAAATGTATTAGAAGAAACTACAATGAAAGTTTCTACTATTGATGAGGATTAAGATGAGGGAAGTCTGTTTAGAAATAGTTAGTAATGAAAAATTAAATGATAGTATTTATTTAATGACTTTAAAAGGAGATTTAAGTGATATTAAAAATCCGGGTGAATTTGTAGAAGTTAAGTTAGATAACTATTATCTACGTAGACCTATCAGTGTATGTGATTATACTAATGACACATTAAAGTTATTATATAAAGTATTAGGTCACGGAACTAAAGATTTAACTAAATATGAAAGTGGACATAAATTAAGTGTCATTGTTGGCTTAGGTAATGGTTTTACTAGTTTATCTAGTAAACCATTAATCGTAGCCGGTGGTATTGGTGTTGCTCCATTTGTTAGTTTAGTTAAAGAATATAATAAAAAAGGTATAAAACCAATTATGGTTTATGGTGAACAAACTGCAAGTAATTTAGTTTTATTAGACTTTTTTAAAGAAAATACAGAACTATATTTAGTAACTAATGATGGTAGTACTGAATATAAGGGGAATCCACTTGATGTTATTAATGCTAATAGCTTTGATTATGATGCATTTTATGCATGTGGTCCATTAAGAATGTTAGAAGCATTAGGTAAATTAGATATATTAGGATATGTATCATTAGAAGCACGTATGGGTTGTGGTTTTGGTGCATGTATGGGTTGTTCTATTAAAACTACTAATGGTAATAAGCGTGTTTGTAAAGAAGGACCAGTATTCACTAGTAAGGAGGTATTATATGAATAAAGAAATTACATTTCTTAATCATACATTAAAAAATCCTATTATACCTGCTTCTGGTTGTTTTGGATTTGGCTATGAAATGAATGATTTTTATGATATTAATATCTTAGGTTCTATATCATTAAAAGGAACAACATTAGAAGCACGTTATGGAAATCCATTACCTAGAATAGCTGAATGTAAAGCAGGTATGATAAATGCTATAGGATTACAAAATCCTGGTGTAGATAAAGTAGTGAGTGAAGAAATACCACACTTAGATACTATTTATCATGACAAGGTAATAGCTAATGTTGGCGGACATTCATTAGACGAATATCGTGAAGTTTGTCGTAAGTTTGATACATGCGATAAAGTATTTGCTATAGAATTAAATATTAGTTGTCCAAATGTTAAGGGTGGAGGTATGGCTTTTGGTACTGATCCCCTAACTGCAGCTAGCGTAGTTAGAGAAGTAAAGAAAGTTACAACTAAACCTATTATAGTTAAATTATCACCTAATGTTACTGATATAGTATTAATGGCAAAGGCAGTGGAAGAAGCTGGAGCTGATGCTATTAGTATGATTAATACTATGGTTGGTATGCGTATCGATTTAAAAACACGTAAGCCTATCATTAGTGTTAAAAAAGGTGGCTATAGTGGTCCTGGTATATTCCCTGTAGCTTTACGTATGATTTACGAAGTCTATGAAAATGTAAATATTCCAATCATTGGTATGGGTGGTGTATCTAGTGCATATGATGTAATAGAAATGATGTATGCAGGTGCATCTTTAGTAATGGTTGGTGCAGAAAATTTAGTTAATCCATATGCATCAAGAGACATAATTTTAGCTTTAGATGATGTTATGAAAGAATTAAAAATTGATAATCTAAAAGATATTATTGGTGCTGCTCACTAATTTGAAAAGTAAGTATAAATAGTATATAATTATATAATAGGATGGTGATTAAATGTTATTATATAATTCAGTAGATCCAATTGCTAAAGCATTAGGTGAATGGTCAATTAACATCACCTTTGGATCTATAATCTTACGTTTATCACTTGCTGCGATGTTAAGCTTTTTAATCGGTCTTGAACGTTCAAGTCGTAATCATGCTGCAGGTTTGCGCACATATAGTATAGTTACTATAGGCGCTACAGTAGCAATGCTTACTAATCAATTTATCTTTGAAAGTACAGGTAGTGGGGATGGTGCTCGTTTAGGTGCACAAGTTATTAGTGGTATAGGTTTCCTTGGTGCTGGTAGTATCATGGTTACTTCTAGAAACCAAATTAGGGGATTAACTACAGCTGCTGGTCTATGGGCTAGTGCTTGTGTAGGTTTAGCTGTAGGTTCTGGTTTCTACACTTTAGCAATAATTGCTGGTATTACAATTTTATGTATTTTCACAATTCTTCAAGGATTAGAAGGGTATTTTAAAGATCATAGTAAGTATTTTACTATTCATATTGAGCTAGAAAGTACAACTGATTTAAAAACATTAATGAGCTTTATAAGATCTAAGGGTGTTAGCATTACACGAGTAGAACTTAATCAAGCTTACGCACAAAGTGGTTTAGCTGTATATACTATTTATTTATCTAATAACGAAAACAGAGAATTGTTACATATTCCTTTCTTAAGTGACTTAAGAGAATTGAAATATGTATGTTTTGTTGAAGAAATATCATAGTATAGGAGAAAAATAAGATGAGTAATGTTATTATTGCATGCGATTTTAAGAATAAAGAAGAATTATTCAATTTCTTAAATGACTTTAAGGGTTTAAATCCTTATTTAAAAATAGGTATGGAATTATTCTATAAAGAAGGACCAGAAATGGTTAAAAGATTAAAAGAAGAAGGATATAAAATTTTCTTAGATCTTAAATTACACGATATTCCAAACACTGTAGAAAAAGCAATGCGCAACATTAAAGATTTAGGTGTAGAAATTACTAATGTTCATGCTGCTGGTGGCCTTAAAATGATGGAAGCTGCTAAGCGTGCCTTAGAAGGTTCTAACACTAAATTAATTGCTGTTACAATCTTAACTTCATTAAATGATGAAATGTTAAATGACGAATTAAATATTAAAGATAGTGTTAATAATACTGTTAAATTATATGCTGAAAATGCTAAGAAAGCTGGCTTAGATGGTATCGTATGTTCTGCCCATGAAGCAGGTATTGCGAAAGAATTAGGCTTAATTAGTGTTACTCCTGGTATTAGACTTGCTGGTGATAGTGTAGGTGATCAACAAAGAGTTATGACACCTAAGAAAGCTAGAGAAGTAGGTTCTACTTATATTGTTGTAGGTAGAAGTATTACAGCAGCAGAAAATCCAAGAGAAGCTTATTTAGAATGTGTGGAGGAATTTGACAATGAATAATAGAAGTGTAGAAGTAGCAAAAGAATTATTAAGAATTAAAGCTGTATTCTTAAGACCAAGTGAACCATTCACTTGGGCAAGTGGTATTAAATCACCAATTTACTGTGATAATCGTATTGTATTAGGTGATATTAATGCACGTAAGGTAGTAGAAAATGCATTAGCAGAAGCTATTAAAGAAAATTATGACGATGTAGAAGTATTAATGGGTACAGCTACTGCGGGTATTGCACATGCTGCATTAGTTGCTGATATCTTAAGTTTACCTATGGGTTATGTACGTGCTAGTAGTAAAGATCATGGCCGTAACAACCAAATTGAAGGTGCTAGCGTTGTTGGTAAAAAGGTAGTAGTAGTGGAAGATTTAATCTCAACTGCTGGTTCATCTATTGAAACTGTTAATATTTTAAGAGAAGCTGGTGCTATAGTATTAGGTATCGTTTCAATTTTCACTTATACATTAGAAAAAGGTGTAAAACGTTTGGCTGAAGCAAACTGCAAGAATGTAAGTATTTCTAACATTCATGATTTAGTTAAAGTAGCTTTAGATGAAAACTACTTAAATGAAAGAGAAGGTAGACAAGTATTAAAGTTTATCTCTAATACTAGTGATCCTTCTTGGCAAGATTTATAATGATTATAAGACTAGGGTGAAATACTCTAGTCTTAATTATTTATATAGTACATTAAATAATTTCTATTCATTGTTTAATATAAATCTTATAAGTTCATACTTTATTAGATGAATAAAATCTTATACTATGGAAACATAAAAATATTATTTCTATTAGAGATATATATTCAATATAGTTAGATTAGTATATTTATCGTTGCACACAATTTGCAACGATTATCTTTTCGTTGCATAAAAGCTTGTAATTATATTAAATATAATCAGTATTTAATTAGATATATTTAAAAAAATTAATAAATAATTATCATTTATATCTAAGAGAAGCTTAATCGTTGCACTTTTTGCTGCAACGATTATCTTTTCGTTGCAAAAGTGTTGCAACGATGATATAATATTAACAAAGGATGATGGTATTTATGCAAAAAGAAAATAGAACATTAGAATATAAAGAAAATATAACTAGAACATATCTAAAGACTGTTAGTGCATATGCAAATTATAATGATGGAGAAATAGTTTTTGGTGTTAATGATGATTGTCAGGTCGTTGGTATTACTAATCCTTATGAAGCATGTTTGAATATCGAAAATCAAATTAATGATTCTATAAAACCAAGACCAGAATATACATTAAGAATTAACGATGATCAAACAATTTCTTTGTTTGTTAAGAAGGGCGATGCTACACCATACAGATATGGAGGTAAGGCATATAAAAGAAATGATACATCTTCAATAGAAGTAGATGATCTTGATGAAAAGAGATTGATACTATCAGGAATGAATGTTACGTTTGATGAAATTAGTATAGGAGAAGAACCACTTCATTTTGATTATTTTAGTAAGAAATTAATTGAAGCTATGGATTTAAGTGCGTTTAATTTAGATACTTTAAAAAATCTTAATTTATATGATTCTAAGTACGGATATAATAATGCTGCTAAATTATTATCCGATCATAATAACTTTCCAGGATTAGATGTAGCTGTGTTTGGAATGTCTATAAATATTTTTAAAAATAGAGTATTATTAGCTGGTGAATCTATATTAAAACAATATTATGATGTTTTAAATATATTCAAAACCGAATATATAATTGAAAAGGTGGAAGAAGGATTTAGAAAAAGAATAGAGTTAGTGCCGTTTGAAGCATTTCGAGAGGCAGTAGCAAATGCTTTAGTTCATAGAACTTGGGATGTTAAAATTAATACCAAGATTGAAATGCATCCAGACAAGATTATAATATCTTCACCTGTTGGATTACCATTAGATATGTCTAAAGAAGATTACATTAAAGGTAACTATTCGTCTTTGAGAAATCCAATTATTGCTAATGTATTTAGAAGACTTAATATAATTGAAGCTTTTGCAACAGGAATTAAAAGAATTAATGAATCGTATAAGAATTCGTTATCAAAACCTATATATGAAGTTACTACTAGCGCTATATCAATAACATTACCTGTAATTGATAATATTCAATTATCTGTTAATGAAAATAAGGTTTATTCTAGCATGATGAAGAATTATAAATATAATAGATTAGAGTTAGAAGAAATAAGCGGTTTGTCAAAAGATTCGTTAATTAGAATTTTGAATTCTTTAATAGAAAAAGGTGTTGTTGAAAAGAGTGGAAAAGGAAGAACTACAAGTTATCAAAGAATATAATTATAAAATGACCTAATATCATTATTAGGTCATTTTAAATATGTAAGTTTTAAATAATTATATATATGATTAGTTCCTATAAAATTTTAAAAATCACAAATTATTCTATAAAACTATAAAACAAACTAGTTTTAATATATCAATATTTGTATATACTTGGTGTGTATCTTTTGGATTCTTATTACTTTAATATAATGTATACTAGATTTAAACAATGATGAATTTATATCACTATAGACATATTGGGTATAAAAATGTGTTATATTGTGTGAAAAAATGGGATTTTGTTTACAAACGACTGATTATAGTATATAATTAGATAATGTAAAATGTAGTTTACAAGTTAGGAGTGAAATAAATGACTATAACATTAGTAGTTGATTCATATAAAGATGCAAGTAATGGTATTACTATGACTACTAGAAGATTTGCTAAAGTGTTAGCAGAAAAGGGACATAGAGTACAAATAGTAGCTTCATCAGTTGAATCAGATGAATACGTTATTGGTTTTCAGTTAGGTGTAAGCAAGATTCCTATTTTATATCAAGTTAGTAAATCACAAGGATTTGTGTTTGCTAAATTAAATAAAGAATTAATTAAAGAGGCTATATTAAAGAGTGATATTGTTCATTTCCTATTACCATTTAGAATTGAATCATATGCTAAAGATATATGTGATGAATATCACATTCCATCAACAGCAGCATTCCATTTACAACCTCAAAATATAACATCAACTTTAAAATTAAACAAATTAAACTTTGTTAACGATATGATATATTCTCAATTTAGAAAATTTTATAATAGATTTACTCATGTCCATTGTCCTTCAGAAATGATTGCTAATCAATTAAGAGAACATGGTTATACTTCTAAGTTACATGTTATTTCTAATGGTGTTAGTCCAATATTTAAAAAGATGGATGTAGTACGTGATGAAAGATTACAAGGTAAGTTTGTTATCTTAATGATAGGTCGTTATTCAGTTGAAAAACGTCAAGATTTAATTATTAATGCTATTTTAAATTCTAAATATGAGAAAGATATTCAACTTGTCTTATGTGGTAAAGGACCATGGAGAAAGCATTTAGAAGAATTAGGTCAAAATTTAACTAATCCTATTATATTTGAATTCTTAAATGAAGAAGAATTAGTAAAGATGATTAATTCTACAGATCTATATATTCATGCAAGTGATGCTGAAATAGAAGCTATTAGTTGTATTGAAGCATTCACATGTGGTATTGTTCCTATCATTGGTGATAGTAAAATTAGTGCTACTAATCAATTTGCTTTAACTGAAAATAATCTGTTTAAACAAGGTGATTATTTATCACTTAGAGATAAAATAGACTACTGGTATGAAAATCCTGAAGCTAAAAGAAAAGCAAGTGAAGAATATATCGAATATGCAAAACAATTCAGTTTAGAAAACTCAGTTAATGCTTTAGAAAAAGTATTCTTTGATACTATTGAGGAATATAATGAATCAAAGTAAGGATTATTTCATTATATTAGATAAACCACCTCATATGACTAGTCAAACGGTAGTTAATAAAATAAAACGAAAAGAAAAGTTAAATAAAGTAGGACATAATGGTACATTAGACCCTGAAACTACAGGTGTAATGCTAGTTGCATGTAATAGAGCTACTAGATTATTACAGTATTTAGAAAATGAAGATAAAACATATATTACAACTATTTTGTTTGGAATTAATACTGATACACTAGATGTATTTGGTAATACATTAGATGAGATTAGTATGGATATTAATGACGATATGATTAATGATGCTATTAACAAATTATTATTAATAGAAGAGCAAATACCACCAATTGTATCAGCAGTTAAAGTTAATGGTAGAAAGTTAATGGACTATCATCGTAAAAATATTGATATCGAGATTAAACCTCGTAAGACTCGTACTTTTGAAATTAATAAATTATCTAACCTTAGATTTATTCATAATCACTATGAAATAGATTTAGAACTTAAGGTTGCTAAAGGTTTTTATATCCGCAGTTTTGCTCGTGATTTAGGTGAACTCCTTGGTGGTTATGGTATTGTTAAAGCCTTAAGAAGAACTAAAGCTGGTGAATTTGATATATCTAATGCAGTAACTTTAGATGATGTATTAAATGAGAATTATAAGCGATATGAAATTGATGATATATTTACTTATCCTGTTATTAACATTAACGATAGGATTTTAAAGTTTGTGCAAAATGGTGTTACATTATATGATTTTAATTTAATAAAAGATTGTAATTATAAAAATCTTAATAATTTAGATAGATTTTATTTAGATTATAATAATAAACATATAGCTATCTACCATAAAGTAGATAAAGATTATAGACCTATATTTATATTTAGTGGTGAAAATGATGGAAATAATTAAATTTAATATTAATAATATACCATCTATTAATGAACCAATATCTCTTGCTATTGGTAATTTCGATGGTATACATCTAGGACATCAGGAACTACTAAAAGGTGCTAAGAATACTACATATAAAAGTGCAGTAATGACTTTTAATCCTCACCCTAGTGAGGTATTAAAAAATATTAAGCCTTATATGCAATTAACTAATTTAGAACATAAAATTAGATTGATTGAATCATTTGACATTGATTATCTTTTTGTTGTAGAATTTACTAAAGAATTTAGTAAGTCTACAAAAGAAGATTTTATCAATATGCTTAAGGCACTTAATGTTAAACGTGTTGTTTGTGGTTATGATTTTACCTTTGCTCTTAGAGGTAGTGGTACTCCAAATGACCTTAGAGAACATTTTGATGTATTAGAAGTTAAAAAGTTTTTAGTTGATGATGTTAGAGTATCATCAACATATATTAAAGAATGCTTGCAAATGGGTGATATGGAAACAGCATGTAAGTTGCTTGGTAGACCATATACGATGATTGGTAAAGTATTTCAAGGTAGACAAATTGGTCGTACTATAGGTTATAGAACGGCAAATTTAGATTATAATTCTTACTATATTCCCCATAGAGGAGTTTATGCTACAAGAGTATTACATAATGGTAATATCTATTATGGTATGACAAATGTTGGATTTAATCCAACGGTTGATTATAAAGAATCAATTAAAGTAGAGGTTCATATCTTTAATTTTAATGAAGATATTTATGGTGATGAAATTGAAATTTTATTTGATCATAAAATACGTAATGAACATAAATTCTCTAATTTAAATGAGCTAAAGAACCAACTAACTCATGATTTTAAAGAAATTGCTAATTATTATAAATTGGGAGGTAATAATTATGAAATTAATGGTTGCTATCATCAATAATGATGATATAAAACAAGTTACTAAGAGCTTAATTAAAAATAAGGTATATTCAACTAAATTATCATCTACTGGTAACTTCTTAATGAGTGGTAATACCACTTTATTAATAGGTTGTGAAGATGATCAAATTGAATTTATCTTAGATATTATTAAAGAAAATGCAAAACAACGTAAGAAAATGATTACACCTACATATTCTCAAAATATGGGTATGTTTGCAGCTACACCAGTAGAGGTTGTAGTTGGTGGGGCTACAGTATTTATTTTAAATGTTGAACAATTCCATAAATTATAATAATTTATTTATTATATCTATGGATTTTTAATTAAAATATTGTTATAATTACAAATGTACGATTTACTTTGTTTTTCGCACCTCTGGCGGAATACTAGGTTTATCGCAAATATTAATTTAATGGAGGAAATAAAAATGGCATTAACAAAAGCTGAAAAAGCTGAAATCGTTGCTAAATTCGGTAAAAACGCTCAAGACACAGGTTCTACTGAAGTTCAAATCGCATTATTAACTGCAGAAATCAATCAATTAAATCAACATTTCTCAGTTCATAAACATGACTTCCACAGCCGTCGTGGTTTAATGAGCAAGGTTGGTCAACGTCGTAGTTTATTAAAATACTTACAACAATCTGACAACCAAGCATATGCTGAATTAATTAAAGCATTAGGTTTAAGAAAGTAATTTTTAAAAGACACTTCGGTGTCTTTTTTTATTTTACATAGTATTATACTATTATCGTAATATATTTGTATAATTATGTGAAATAATGTAAATTTTATAACAATAATTATTTTTATCAACAATAATGGTATAATAAAAGCGTGAGGTGGTACTGTGAGTTTTGTAGAATTTAAAAATGTTTATAAAACATATAAAAATGGTGATAGTGAGATTAATGCAAATGATAATATATCATTTGAAATTAATGAAGCTGAATTTTGTGTAATTGTTGGTGCATCAGGTGCAGGTAAAACAACACTATTAAATTTGCTTGGTGGGATGGAACGTGCCACGAGTGGTCAAATATTTGTTGATGGCAAAGAAATTACTAGTTTAAATGAAAAAGAACTTAATAAATATAGAAGATATGATGTAGGATTTGTATTTCAATTTTATAATTTAATGCCTAATCTAACAGTACTAGAAAATATAGAAATAGCTAAAGAATTATCAAAATCACCTTTAAATCCTGTAGAGGTTTTAGACAATGTAGGATTAAAAGAAAGAATTAATCATTTTCCAAGTCAATTATCAGGTGGCGAACAACAACGTGTAAGTATAGCCAGAGCTATAGCAAAGAATTCTAAGATATTATTATGTGATGAACCTACTGGAGCATTAGACTATGTTACGGGTAAGAAAATATTAAAATTACTTCATGATACATGTAAAGAGATGAAGAAAACTACTATTATAATTACTCATAATCATGCATTAACAAAAATAGCAGATAGAGTAATAACAGTAAAAAGCGGAAAAATTGTTGATAACTATATAAATGATAATCCACTTAGTATTGAGGAAGTAGATTGGTAATATGAAACAATATTTCAAAGGTATATGGAAATTAATTATTCACAATTTTTCACGCTTTATAACTATTGTTTTAATTATAGCTTTGGGTATTGCTTTTTTAGTTGGACTTTTTAGTGTAAGTAAAGATTTAAAGTTATCATATAATAGTATTTTAACTAATCAAAATATTAGTGAGTTATATACTAAATCAGCTACTCTTTATAGTGATAAAACAATTGAGTATATTAATAATTTAGATTTAGAAAATGATTATAATATATTACCTACACTAGAAGAAGATAAAGAAATTAAAATCTATGGTTCTAGTTATAATTCTAAAGTTATATATAGAGATTTAAAAGCCAAACAAGATGAATTATTATTAGTAGAAGGATCATATCCTACTAATAATAATGAAATATTAGTAGAACAAGCTGGTAAATTTTTATTAGACTTAGACTTAAATCAAAAAATAGTGATGGATGATGTAGAATATAAAGTAGTAGGTATTGTTCAGTCTCCATGGTATTTAATGAAAGAAAGTTATCAAAATGATAGTGGGTCTAATTTAGATACCATTATATATATTGATGATTCTACATTATATAATGATAATAATCCTAAAAAGATTAGAAAGTATAATAATTTATATTTAGATTATACTGAAGAGAACTATTTCTTTGATAATGGATATAAAGATTATTTAAATAAATATAAAAGTCAATTAGAAAAATATAATAACGAAATAAAGAATATTCAAAAAGAAGAATTTAGACGTTATATTCGTGATATATTTGTTGAAAACTTGTTAGAAAATGATAATGATAAAATAGATAAATATTATAAAAATGAAGAAGTAAATTTTAACGGTTTTATATTTAATTATGATACTATTGATGAGAAGTTATTTAATAATCCTACAATTAATAATTTTTATAATATTAAGGAAAAATTAGAAGAAGAAATTACTAAAGCAGAAAACTTAGTTAAGGAAAAGACTGGTGAAGATTATTATAATATATATTTAACTGCATTAGATAGTAATTCTATATATCAATTTAGTTTATATGTAGATAAAATAGATGATGTAGCATTAGTATTTCCATTATTCTTCTTTATAATTACATCATTAGTAGTTATGAGTACATTAAGACGTTTAATATATGAAGAAAGAACTACTATAGGTACTATGCGTGCCTTAGGTTATTCTAAAAATCATATTATATGGCGTTACTTGACATATGGTTTAGCTGCTGGTATCTTAGGTATTTTAATTGGTGGTGTAATTGGTATATTTACTTTACCAACAGTAGTGTTTAACACTTATGCTACAACTTGTCATCTAGGTGATTTTATAGTGTCATTTGATGCACTTGTAGGTAGTATATCTATGTTGTTGATGTTGTTTTTAGTTGTAGGTATTATTTTATTAACTTTAAGAGGTCCTCTTAAAGAAACACCAAATAATTTACTAACTACAAAACCACTAGTTAAAGGTAGTAAGATATTCTTAGAGAGAATAGGGTTTATTTGGAAACATCTTAAGTTTAAATATAAATCTACTATTAGAAATATGATTAGATATAAACGTAATTTAATTATGATGTTAGTAGGTATAAGTGGTACTACAGGGTTATTATTAGTAGGATTTGGTTTAAAAGATTCAATTAATGATATCACTAAATTAGAATTTAATGATATTCTATACTATGAAGCTATAACATCAGCAGATGATGCATCACTACTTACTGATAGTAGAATAGTTGATAAATATGAAGTATATTATGATGATGAAAGCTTTAATAATCATTCTACTAAGGTTATAGCTGGTGGTAGTGATATAAATAAATATATAAACGTAGGTGTAAGTTTTACAGGAAGTGATGTTGCTATTTCTAAGCCGTTAGCAAAATCTATTAAACTTAGTGTTGGTGATACTATTTCATATTTAAATAAAGATTATAAAATTACTATATTATTTGATAATTATGTTGATAATTTCTTGATTATAGGTGATGAACTTTCTGATTTTAAAGCCAATAAAATATTATTAAATTTAGTAGATATGACTTTAGAAGAAGAAAGACTATTTCAAAAACATTTACTTGATAATAATCTAATTAATGAAATTATATTTACTAGCTCATTAGCTAATACATTTGATTCATTAATGAGTAATTTAAATATGATAATTATAGTAATAGTTTTATTTGCTGCAGCTCTAACATTTATTGTAGTATATAATCTAATTAATATAAATGTTTGTGAACGTGAGCGTGAGTTAGCAACTCTAATGGTATTAGGTTATAGTAAAACAGAATGTCATGGCTATATAGCTAGAGAAACATTTATATTAACTATAATTGGGGCATCATTAGGTTTAGTATTAGGCAAATTATTACATATGTTTGTATGCTTTGTAATAGATTCACCACAAATATATATACCAAGGTTTATACATCCATTATCATTTGTTTTAGCATTTGGATTAACTATTATATTTACAATTATTGTAGATTTATGTTTTATTCCTAAATATAATAAAATAAGTATGACTGAGTCTTTAAAAGCAGTTGAATAATAAAAATAGGAAGAATCATTGGTGGTTCTTCCTTTTATTAGCACTATTTTCTATGATATTCATGATCTATACTATATACATATTATTTTTATTTTTTAGTAAATCAATTGCAATTGTTTTTTAATATTTCAAAATATTTAATATAGTAAGCTAATATATATATTTAACTTCATCTAAAGTTGATAATATGAGAAAAAGTAGAGACAACACTTACTACCTTAAAAATTATACATTTGTGTAATATTTTTAAGGTTAGAATGTTGACTATAAATATTTAGGTGATATAATATAGATAGGAAGGACTGATAATATGTTAGAAAATATGTATATATTAAGACAATCATATTTAGATGAGATTATAAAACGAGCTTGGAATGGTAATGTTAAAGTAATTACTGGTCTCAGACGCTCTGGTAAATCAGTGTTATTATTTCATTTATATAAAGATTATTTAATAAAAAATGGTGTTAATTCAACTAATATAATTGAATTCAAATTAGATAAAATAGATCATTATATATATCGTAACCCATTAACATTATATTCTAAAGTTAAAGAATTAATTAAAAATAGTGAAAAGTATTATTTGTTTATTGACGAGATACAAATGAGTGTAGAAGTAAAAGATGAAACAACTAATCTTAATATATCAATATATGATTTGTTAAATGGTTTAAAAGATATAACTAATTTAGATGTATATGTAACTGGCAGTAACTCTAAAATGTTATCTAAAGATATATTAACAGAATTTAGAGGAAGAAGCAGTCAAATAGACGTACATCCATTATCTTTTAAAGAATATTATGATTATTATGGTGGTAATGAAGATATATTATTAAAAGAATATATGATTACTGGTGGTATGCCACATATTATTAATGAAACATCTATAGAAGATAAAATGAATTATTTAAAGAATTTATATAATGAAATATATATTAAAGATATAATAGAAAGAAATAATGTTAAAAGAAAAGATGTATTAGACGATTTATTAGATTATTTAGCTAGTGCTATATCATCTTTAACTAACACTAATAAAATCACTAATACACTTAATAGTTTACATAAGGATAAATTGTCACATGAACTAGTATCTAATTATGTAGATTATATATTAGATTCTTTCTTGGTAAGTAAAGCTAGAAGATATGATGTTAAAGGGAAGGCTTACTTTGAGTTTTTAAATAAGTTTTATTATGAAGACATAGGTCTTAGAAATGCAAGATTAAATTTTAGACAATTAGACTCTGGTCATATTATGGAAAATATATTATATAATGAACTAATTAGACGTGGTTATAGTGTTGATGTAGGCGCTATTAAGATTAGAACATCTAATAGTAGCGATTATGTAGAAGTTGATTTTGTTGTTAATTATTTAGATAAAAAGATATATATACAATCTGCTTTTCAAATGGATGATGATATTAAAGTAAAACAAGAACTAAAACCATTGACATTAACTGGTGATTTTTTTAAAAAAGTAGTAGTGAGAAATGATATTTTAATGAGTCATTATGACGAAAATGGTATATATCACTGTAAATTAACTGATTTCTTATTAGGTAGAATAGATTTAATTAATGGTTAACCTTAAAAATTATACATTAATGTAATGTTTTTTAGGTTATATTCAAAATAACCTAATTATAAAAGTAAATATTGACTTTTATAGTAAAAATATTATATTATATAACTAACTATGAGAGGAAGAGTAGTTATATATATACTTTTAGAGATGGTATGGGTGGTGCAAATACCAATATGTATATTAATGAAGGTAATCCTTGAGTTTTTAGATGAATTTAGTAGTTTAAAACGTATTGCTACGTTACAGCATAATTGAGGGCTAGTGTTTTTATAATGCTAGAACTAAGGTGGTACCGCGTATATTACGTCCTTAGATATTTTTATATCTAAGGATTTTTTATTATAGAAAGGAGAATTATTATGAAAAACTTAGAAACAAAATATAATCATAAAGAAGTAGAAAAAGATAAATATAGTTTCTGGTTAAAGGGTGGATTCTTTGAAGCTGGTGACAATTCTAAACAACCATTTTCAATTGTTTTACCTCCACCTAATGTAACTGGTAAACTACATTTAGGTCATGCTTGGGATACAAGTATTGCTGATATGTTAGTTAGAAGAAAGAGAATGCAAGGGTATGATACATTATGGTTACCTGGTATGGATCATGCTGGTATTGCTACTCAAGCTAAGGTTGATGCTAAACTTAAGGAAGCTGGAGTATCTAGATATGATTTAGGTAGAGAAGGTTTCTTAAAAGAAGCTTGGAAGTGGAAAGATGAATATGCTAAGCATATTCGTAGTCAATGGGAAGGTTTAGGTTTATCATTAGACTATACTAAAGAACGTTTTACTTTAGATGAAGGTATGAATAATGCTGTTAACCATGTATTTATTAGTTTATATAATAAAGGTTATATCTATCAAGGTGAAAGAATTATTAACTGGGACTGTGAAGCAAGAACAGCTTTATCAAATATTGAAGTAGAATACCAAGAAGATCAAGGTGCATTCTACCATATTAATTATCCAATTGTTGGTGAAAATGAATATTTATGTATTGCTACTACACGTCCAGAAACTATGTTTGCTGACCAAGCATTAATGGTTCATCCTGAAGATGAAAGATATCAAAAATATATTGGTAAAAAGGTTATTATTCCTACTACTAATATTGAAATACCTGTTATTGCTGATAGCTATGTTGATAAGGAATTTGGTACTGGTGTTGTTAAAGTAACACCTGCACATGATCCTAATGACTTCGAGGTTGGTCGCCGTCATAATTTACCTATGCCACTTTGTATGAACGATGATGGTACTATGAATGCTATGGCAGGTAAGTATGAAGGTCAAGATAGATTTGAATGCCGTAAGAATTTAGTTGAAGACTTAAAAGAATTAGGTGTATTTGTTAAATTAGAACCTATGGTTCATAATGTTGGTCATAGTGAAAGAACAGGTGTTGTAGTTGAACCTAGATTATCTAAACAATGGTTTGTTAAAATGGACATTTTAGCAAAACAAGTTTTAGATAATAAAGAATATCAATTTGTACCTGATAGATATAAACATGTATTAGAAAGATGGTTAACTAATATCCAAGATTGGTGTATTAGTCGTCAATTATGGTGGGGTCACCGTATTCCTGCTTGGTATAAAGATGGAGATATTAAAGTTCAAGTTGAATGTCCAGGTGAAGGATATGTTCAAGATGAAGATGTACTTGATACATGGTTTAGTAGTGCTTTATGGCCATTTGCTACAATGGGTTGGCCAGAAAAGACTGATTTATTAGATAGATATTATCCAACTAATGTATTAGTTACTGGTTATGATATTATTTTCTTCTGGGTATCTAGAATGTTATTCGAAGGTATCGAGTTTACTGGTAAAGCTCCATTTAAAGATATCTTAATTCATGGTTTAATTCGTGATAGTCAAGGTAGAAAGATGAGTAAATCATTAGGTAATGGTGTTGATCCATTTGATGTTATTGAAAAGTATGGTTGTGATGCTTTAAGATACTTCTTAAATACAAACTCTGCACCTGGTTTAGATTTACGTTATGATGAAACTAAAGTTGAATCTAGTTGGAACTACTTAAATAAGATTTGGAATATCAGTCGTTATGTTATTATGAACCTTGATGAAGAAATTAAACCTATTGATGTAACTAAATTAAATTTATGTGATAAATTTATTTTAACTAAGTTAAATAGAGTTATTGAGTCTGTAGATGCTAACTATGAAAAATATGAATTTGGTGAAGCAGCTAGAGAATTATATAACTTTGTATGGAATGATTTCGCATCTTGGTATGTTGAGTTATCTAAAGTAGAATTACAAGGTGATAATGAAGAAGCTAAAGTTTCTACTCGTAGTGTTTTAGCATATGTATTAACTGCTATTATTAAGTTATTACACCCAATTGTTCCTTTTATTACTGAAGAAATTTATCAAATGTTACCACATACTGAAGAATCTATTATGATTAGTGCTTGGCCAAGAGTTAACCCTGAATATACATTTGATACTGAATTAGCTCATGTTAACTCATTAATTGATGTTATAACTAACATCCGTAACCAAAAAGCTGAAGCTAAGAAGGCACCTAGTCATCCAATTCACTTAGTATTAGCTACTTCAGATGAATCTTTAAGAAATAGTTTTGAATTATTAAGACCATATTTAGAAAGATTCGTTAAAGCTACTGATATTAAGATTTGTGAAGAATTTAATGATAATGATTATGTAATTAATGTATTAGATAATGTTACTGTATTTATTCCACAATCTGATTTAGTAGATAAAGAAGAAGTAAAGAAACAATTATTAGAACAAAAAGCTAAACTTGAAGGTGAATTAAAACGTAGTCAAGGTATGCTAAGTAATCCTAATTTCATTAATAAAGCTCCTGAAGCTAAAGTTAATGCAGAAAAGGAAAAATTAAACAAATATCAAGAACAATACAATGCTGTTGTTAAACATTTAGAAGAATTAGGTATCTAATAATATATAAAATATGGGTATCTCCTATAAACGGAGATACCCATATTTTATAGTTCATTTAATAAAAGAAAGTCTTTAAAGTTAATATGTCTAACTGTACTTGTGCTAAAATCTATATCATCATTTGTTATTAAGATTTTTTGGTGTTCATTATCTAAATTACTAAATGCATTAAATTCTCTATTATATGCTTTTTCATCTACTACGCTATATGCAACTTGAATATAATATATTTTATTATCTTTAGTAGCTATGAAATCAATTTCTTTACCGTTGTTATCAAATATTTTTAGACTATAACCCATATATAATAATTCATTATAAACTATATTTTCTAAATTGTGATCAATATCGTATCTACCATTAGTAATATGTAGTGAATTAAAACATACATCTGAATTATATATCTTTCCATAATAAGCTAACTCCTGTTTTGTTTTATTACTATACTGTTCTAATTCATCTATAATATAGGCTTCTTTTAAATAATTTAAATATTTAATTATAGTATTTAATGAAATATCATCACCCTGAGCTTTTAAATATTTATGTATAGATCTAGCAGAATATATTCTAGAATTATTCTTTAATATATAGATAGCAATTTTTTTAAATGTCACTTCTTTTTTTATTTTATATCTACTTATTAAATCATTAAAAATAATTGTATTTTCTAAGTCTTCTAGATAATGTTTAACGGAGGTTGTGTCATTTAACATAAATCTAGCTGGAAACCCACCCCATATTAGATAGTCAGTGGTAGAGATAGTCTTATTTAGTTCTTTGGAGTATTCTAAAATTTCTTTATATACAAATGGTCTGATTCTAAATGATACATATCTACCACTTAGTAGGGACAAAATTTCTTTTGATAGTAATTTTGAATTACTTCCAGTAATAAATATTGAGTTATTAGTATCTAATCTTAAATCTTTTACAGCTATTTGCCAATTAGGAATCTCCTGTATTTCATCTAAAAAAATATAATACTTTCCTGTTTTTTTATTATTTTTGTTTATAAAATCTACTAAAGCATTGTAATTTGGAGCTTTCATTAAATCATCTGTACGTTCAAAGTTAAGATATATTAAATTATTGGTTATTTCTTTAATCTCATTCATAATAGAATTTAATATTACTGATTTACCCGAGCGTCTGATTCCAACTAAAACTTTTACTAATTCACTATTATAAAATGGTCTTATTTGTGTTAAATAGTTTTCTCTTTTAATCATAATACACCTACTTTCTAGATATAATTATATATAAGTGTGTTCTAAAAGTCAACAAAACTGTTCAGTTGTAGTGAACGCTTTTACTACATTTGATAAAACTGTTCAGTGGTAGTGAACACTTTTGTTATATTTGGTAAAACTGTTCAGTAGAAGTGTTTAATAATCATTAAAAAATAACATATGTTAGTCTATATATAATATGGTGATTATATTGAAAATTAAAGACATTCCAAAAGAAATGAGACCTAGGGAAAGGTTGATAAATTCTAATGTTAATGCATTAACAGATAGTGAAGTATTAGCAGTTATTCTTAATACTGGGACTAAAGAACTTGATGCTTTAGAGTTAGCTAATTATTTAATTGATACATATGGTATTAATAAACTATGTAATTTAGAATATAATGAATTAATTAAGATTAAAGGAATTAGTGTTAGAAAAGCTACTTTATTAATAGCTTTATTTGAATTAGTTAAAAGAACAAGTAGATTAACTAATAATATTATATTAAACAATCCCAATAATATATTTAACTATATTAAATCTGATTATATGTATTATGATACTGAGGTGTTAACAATATTATTTGTTAACACTAAGTGTCATTTATTATATAAATTGTGTAATAGTAGTAATAATATAGCTAATGTAGAAGTTAATATTAAACACATTATAAGTCTAGCGTTAAAGTATAATGCTTACGGCATAATACTAATACACAACCATCCAAGTGGTGATGTTAGTCCTAGTAGAGAAGATATAGTTATAACTAATAGACTTAGGACAACATTAGAGTTATTAGATATAGAACTTTTAGATCATTTAATAATATCTAAGAATAAATATTATTCGTTTTTAGGTAATGGTAATTTAATAAAATAGTAATATGTAATATTTTAAATACTATAATTATAATAGTATAACTTAATATTAATCAAAATTAAAATTATTTTAATAAGAGATAACTTCAAAGATTTACTTTAATTTATCTTATTCTAGTTTACAAAGTGGTTTACACCAGTCTCTTGTAATGGTTTACGAAATAGTTTACAATATAATAAAGTATTCGGATTATATAAAATATATATATATTAAAATATAGGGAAGATAGTTTCATCTTCCCTATAAAATTACTTAACAATTTCTAATAAAATTTCTTTTACTATATTCATTTCTTCTAAACATGCACATTCATATGGACCATGACAGTTATAACCGCCTGTACCTAAATTAGGTGTATTTAGTCCTCTAAATGTAAGTTTAGCACCATCTGTACCACCACGTATTGGTTCAGTATTAGGAACATAACCTAATGACTTAATAGCATTAATAGCTTTATCGATAGAACGACTATCATTTTTTAGAATATCATACATATTACGATAACTTTCTTTAATTTCTACATTACATACATCACCATATTTTTGATTAATAAAATCTTTAATACTTATAAATAAGTTTTCTTGATCTTTTAAGATTTTAGCATCATGATTACGTAAGATGTAATCTAAAGTACATTCAGTGACATTACCTTTAATGTCACATAAGTGATTGAATCCTTCGTATCCTGATGTATACATAGGGTTCATAAATACAGGTAACATTTGGTGGAACTCCATACCTATTAATGATGCATTCAACATATGACCTTTAGCAGAACCTGGATGGATGTCTAAACCTTTAATAACTACATGTGCACTTGATGCATTGAAGTTTTCATAATTAATTTCATTGAATAAGCCACCATCAACAGTATATGCATAATCACAACCTAAGGCTTTAACATCAAGTGAGTCTAAACCACCACCGATTTCTTCATCAGGTGTAAAGCATACTTTTATATTTACATGTTTTAATTCTTTATTATTTACTAATTCTTCTAAGGTTGACATAATGATTGCTACACCGGCTTTATCATCAGCACCTAGTACTGTTGTTCCATCTGTAGTAATTAGTGTTTTACCTACTAAATTAGTAAGGAATGGGAAATCCTTAGGATCTAAGTTAATACCTTTTAATTCTATAGTACTACCATCGTAGTTTTCATGTACTATAGGGTTAACGTTAGTACCACTAAAGTCAGGGATAGTATCTAAGTGTGCAAATAAACCTATAGTAAGATTAGTGTCATAGTTAGCTTTTAAAGTAGCAGTTAATATACATTCTTTAGATAAAGTAATATCTTTTAAACCTAAACCTTCTAACTCATCTTTTAATAGATTAGCTAAATCAAATTGTTTAGTTGTACTAGGTGTAACATTTGACGCGTCATCACTCATAGTATCTATTTTTACATATTTTAAAAATCTATTTAATAATTTTTCCATTATAAAGCCTCCTTATATTTATATATATTCTATCATATATGTTATCTAAATGATATATATAAATTGAATACAATAATCTAGTTTGGTATAATATTAAAAGGTAAATAAACCAATATTTGAAAAGGAGAGGTATAATTTTTTGAAATTATACAGTGAATAAATATGTTAAATTTTACTGTTGGTCCTGTAATGTCTGACTCTAGAATATTAGAAGTTGGTGGTGAACAAGTACCATATTTTAGAACTAATGAATTTTCTAAGATTATGTTAGAAAATGAAGTTATGTTAAAAGGAGCATTTAAAGCACCTAAAGACGCAAGAGTAGTCTTTATGACTGGTTCTGGGACGGCTTCTATGGATGCTGCTGTCCTAAATTTATTTAACAAAGAAGATAAATTATTAGTTATTAATGGTGGTTCATTTGGTCATAGATTTTGTGAAATTTGTGATGTTTATGAATTAAACTATACTGAGGTTAAATGTGAGTTAGGTAAAAATATAACTAATGAACAGTTAGAACAATATAATAATAAAGGATACACTGGTTTACTAGTTAACTTAGATGAAACATCTACCGGTGTTTTATATGATATAAAACTTATTTCGGATTTTTGTAAAAAGAATAATATTTTCTTATTAGTTGACTCTATTAGTTCATTTTTATGCGATGAATTTAATATGGAAGAATTAGCTGTTAATGCAGTTATTACAGGCTCACAAAAAGCTTTAGCATTAGCACCTGGTATTTCAATTATTGTTTTAGATAATAATGCTATTAATAGAGTTATGGCTAACAATCCTAAAACATATTATTTTAATCTTAAAGGGTATTTAAAAAATGGTGAAAGAGGACAAACACCATTTACACCAGCTGTTGGTATATTATTACAACTACATAAACGTTTATCTTTAATTGAAGAAGAAGGTGGCGTTGATGTTGAAGTGTCTAAAACACATGATAGAGCTTTGTTTTTTAGAAACTTAATAAAAGATTTACCATTTGTTTCATTCACTGAAACACCTTCAAATGCTGTTACATCTTTATGTCCTATAGATTCTAATAAGTCTGCTTATAAGTTATTTGAAGTATTAAAAGATAACTATGGTATTTGGATTTGTCCAAATGGTGGAGACTTAAAAGATAAAATCTTTAGAGTAGGACACATTGGTGCCTTAAATAATGAAGATTATATTAAATTAGTAGATGCTATTAAGGATGTTATAAAAAAAGGTTTATGGTAAAATTTAAGTTAGGAGAGTTTATTTATGGATATTGATGAACTAAAAAAACATGAGTTTTTTGTTATAGGATATGAACATTATAATCCACTTGGTGTTATTAGATGTTTAGGTGAAGCTGGCATTAGTCCTACTGTAATATTATTAAATCATAAGATTAAAATTTATTCTAAGAGTAGATACTCAAAAAAAACATATTATGTAAATTCTTATGAGGAAGCTTTAGATATTATCGATGGTATGACTTTCATAACTAAACCATTTATTATTCCATGTGATGATAACATAGCTGAGTTATTAGATTTAAGATTTGATGAACTTAAAGATAAGTACTATTTTAGTAATGCTAATGGTAAAGGTATTATTAGTTATTATGAAAATAAATGGAATATAAATAACCTGGCAAAAGAATGTGGTTTAGACATTATTAAATCATGGAATGTTACATTGGGAGAAATACCTAGTGATATTAATTATCCTATAATTACTAAACCAATTGTTTCGTATCCTGGGTGGAAAAATGATTATTACATATGTAATAATGATGAAGAATTAAAAATTGCGTTTAGCAAAATTAAGTGTGATAAGGTGTTATTGCAAGAGTATAAGAACAAAATAAATGAATTTGCATTTCAAGGTGTGTCAGCTAGTGAAGGTAAAAAGGTTTTCTATGCTACACAAACTGAATATACATATTTATTACCAGATTATTATAGTATGGAAATGATTGTAAAGAAACCTGAATATAAAGAAATGTTAGAAAAAGTAAATGAGATGTTCTCTAAAATTCAATATGAGGGTATTTTTGATTTGGAATTTTTGTTAAGTGATGATAATAAATTATACTTTTTAGAAATTAATTTTAGAAACTCAGCATTTATTTATGCTCCGCAATCTATTGGTGTCAACCTACCAGTTATTTGGGCAAATTCTATGATCTCCAATGAATTAGAAATTCCTACTTATGAAATTAAGGATAACTATATAGCTTTAGCTGAAACAGCTGATTATGCACATAGAGTTATGAGATTAAAACTTATATCTAAGAAGGAATGGAAAGAACATGTAAAAAAGGCTGACTGCACTTTTGTAAAAAATGATTTTGATAAGAAACCTTATAGATTATGGTCAATTGTCAGATTGCTTCATCCTTTTAAAAAAATAATAAAAAAAATAATTAGACTATAATGTAGAGGTAGTAGATGCTTATTGGTGTATTAAAAGAAATTAAGAATAACGAAAAACGTGTTGGTTTAACACCTGATAATATAAAAGAATTTATTTCATGTGGCCATAAAGTACTAGTAGAAACTAATGCTGGTATTGGTTTAAATATAACGGATGATGACTATATTAAAGCTGGTGCACAAATAATAAGTTCAGCTAAAAATATATGGGTTACAGCTGATATGATTATAAAAGTAAAAGAGCCGGAACCTTGTGAATATGAATTCTTGAAGGAAAATACAATTTTGTATACTTATTTACATTTGGCTGCAAACGAAGAGTTAACTAAAGTACTACTTGATAAGAATATTACAGCTATCGCATATGAAACAATTGAGGATGAAAATGGTAATTTACCATGTTTACGTCCTATGAGTGAGATAGCCGGTAGATTAAGTGTACAGGAAGGTGCTAAATATATTGAATCAACATATGGAGGTAAAGGTATCTTATTAGGTGGTGTACCAGGGGTAGAACGTGGTAAAGTTACCATTGTTGGTGGAGGTATTACTGGTACTTTTGCTGCTAAAGTTGCTTTAGGTTTAGGTGCTGATGTTACTATTTTAGATAAAAATATGAGTAGATTATTATATCTTAATGATATTTTTGGCAGTTCTGTGACTACACTATATTCGAATCAAACCAATTTAGATAAATGTTTTAGAAATGCAGATTTAATTATTGGTTGTGTTTTATTACCAGGTGCAAAAGCACCTAAAATTATTACAGAAGATCATGTTAAAAATATGAAAAAAGGTACTGTTATTATAGATGTAGCAATTGACCAAGGAGGTTGTTGTGAAACTAGTCACATAACAACTCATGATAATCCTATATTTATTAAACATGAGGTTCTTCATTATTGTGTAGGTAACATGCCTGGTAGTGTTCCTGTAACTTCAACAATGGCTTTAACTAATGTTACTGTTCCATATGCATTAAAAATTGCTAATTTGGGTTTTAAGGAAGCAATCAAACAAGATTGTTGTTTTGCTAAAGGTGTTAATACTTACAATGGGTGTATAACTAATAAAAATTTAGCTGAATCCCTAAATTTAGATTATAAAGCATTAACGGATTTATTATAATTTAAATTATATAAGGAGCGTGATTGTTTTGAAAAAGGTTATAACTTATGGTACTTATGATTTAATACATTATGGTCATATTAGGTTGCTTGAACGTGCAAAAGCACTTGGTGACTATTTAATTGTAGGTGTAACTTCAGATGCTTATGACAAAGTTCGTGGTAAGATTAATGGATCACAGACAGTTGCCGAAAGAATTAAGGCTGTTGAAGCTTTAGGTATCGCTGATGAAATTATCATAGAGGAATATGAAGGCCAAAAAATTGATGATATTATAAAATATGGTGTAGATATATTTACTGTTGGCTCAGACTGGAAAGGATACTTTGATTATCTAAAAGAGTACTGTGAAGTGGTATATTTAGACAGAACACAAGGTGTTTCAAGTTCAGAAATTAGAGCTGCAAACAATGAAATAAAAATTGGTATTATTGGAGAATCTACATTAACCTATAAATTTTTAAATGAATCTAAGTATGTTAATGGTGTAAAAGTTTCTGGATTATGTTATGAAGATGTTTTAGAAAACGAAAAGGTTGCTAAAGAGTTTACTTTTGTTACAAATGATTATAATAAGCTGCTTGATATCAGCGATGCAATATATGTGGTATCACATCCTTCAAAACATTACGAACATGTAAAAAAAGCGTTAATGAGTGGTAAACATGTAATTTGTGAATCACCAATTGCTCAAAATGTAGATGAAATCAATGAATTGTTTGATATAGCTAAGAATAAAAAAGTTGTACTAATGGATTCTATTAAAACAGCATACTCTTTAGCTTATCAAAGATTAATTCTATTAATAAAAACAGGTAAGATTGGTGATATTGTTTCTATTGATTCTACTTGTACAAGTTTAAAAAATTATGATATGACGGATGAAAAATTACTGTCAAGGCGTTGGGGAAGTTACTCTGAATGGGGACCTATTGCTCTTTTACCAGCGTTACAATTGTTAGGAGAAGACTATAAAAGTAGTATAATTAATGTTAAATATGGTAATTTAGATGAAAAATTTGATAGATTTGTTAACATTAATTTAGTATACGATGGAGCTATTGCTAATATAAAAGTTGGTAATGGTGTTAAATCTGAAGGTGAACTAATTATTAGTGGCACTAAGGGGTATGCTTATGTACCTGCACCATGGTGGAAGTCTGGGTATTTTGAATTAAGATTTGAGGATGGTAATGATTCCCAAAAGTATTATTATCAAATTGATGGTGAAGGAATTCGTTATGAAATTGTAGCTTTTTTGAATTTAATTAATATAGAAAATAAAAATTATTATATTAGTAGAGATATATCAGTTAAATTTGTTGAATTTATAAATAAAATTATAAATTTAGATGTTAATATTTTAAAATAAAACGATTTTAATCGTTTTATTTGTTTTTATTAAAGATAAATTATATAATAATAACGAAATGGAGTTGTGATTATAATGTTAGATTTACTTAAGGTTAAAGAAGATATTTATTATGTTGGGGCATCTGATAGAAAGATAAGACAATTTGAAAACTATATCCCTTTAACTAATGGTGTTTCATATAATAGTTATTTGATAGTAGATGAAAAGACTTGTCTACTTGATACTGTTGATTTCTCTTGTGTTAGAGAATTCTTAGATAATATTAAAAAAGCATTAAATGGTAGGGATTTAGATTACTTAGTAGTTCATCATATGGAACCTGATCACTGTGCATCAATAGAAGAAGTATTACTAAGATATCCAAACTGTATTATTGTAACTAATATACAAGTTAAGAAGATGTTAGGTCAATTCTTTGATTATAACTTTGACAAAATGTTATTAGTTAAAGAAAATGATACTTTAAACTTAGGTAAGCATGAATTAAAGTTCATATTTGCACCTATGGTACACTGGCCTGAAGTTATGGTTAGTTATGAACTTAATAATAAAATATTATTCTCAGCTGATGCATTTGGTAGTTTCGGTGCACTTAGTGGTAATTTATTCTATGATGAAGTAGTAGATAATACTTACTTTAGTGAATCTAGAAGATATTATTCTAATATTGTTGGTAAATATGGTCAAAATGTAATGAACTTATTTAAGAAATTAGAAGGTGTAGAACTTAAAATGATTTGCCCATTACATGGTTATTTATGGCGTAATAATTTTGATGAATTATTAAGCCATTATACTGACTGGGCAACATATCATGCAGAAGAAAAAGCAGTAGTTATAATCTATGCTTCAATGTATGGTAATACTGAAAATGCATGTGTCAGATTATCTAATGTCTTAAATAATTTAGGCGTTAAGAATATTAAATTATATGACATATCTATTACTGATCAAACATATTTAATTAGTGAAATATTTAGATGTTCTCATATCGTGTTAGCATGTCCTTCTTATAATGGTAGTTTATATCCTAAGATGGAATACTTAATTAACACATTAGTAAATATGAAAATTAAGAATAGAACATTCGCTTTAATTGAAAATGCAACTTGGGGACAAGTTGCTAACAAGAAGATGACTGAGTTATTAGATACATTAAATAATACTATTGTATTAGAAGATAAATTATCTATTAAGTCTAGTTTAAAAGATAGTGATAATGAATCACTAGAAAACTTGGCTATAGCAATAGTAGGTAGTTTTAGTTGTAATTTATAAAATAAAAAAGTATGCCTAGTGCATACTTTGTTTATTTTATAATGATTTAGAAAAATTATGCTTTATTTTGTTCTACTGAACGCATAACAGCACGAACTTGTTTTTCAGATGGTGTACGACCCATTTGGCTCATCATAGCACGAACCATGTTTTCATTAATAGGTGGATGTTTTCTTAAATATCTTTGGAAGAAATATCTAGATACGAAGAAACCGATAATACCACCAACAAGTAGTGTTCCTAGTGCAATTAATAATACTTGCCACCAAATCATGTTAAAATCAACTCCTATCTTGTTATATTTTACTAAATTTATGATGTTTATTCAATAATAAATGATAACGTTTTAGTGCTATAGTGTTAATGTATAATTGATGTGAGACTAAAATAAAAAAGGCTTAAGTGCTATAA
>SAMEA103957793__coassemble_45_pt1 | contig 74941 bp, 68 predicted proteins | sample SAMEA103957793__metabat2_high_PE_005 | metagenome-assembled genome bin SAMEA103957793 (sample SAMEA103957793) | gut metagenome | biome: gut; material: feces | host: Canis lupus familiaris | collected 2014 | reverse complement strand
GCTAGCGGCAGATTTTGAGTCTGCTGTGTCTACCATTCCACCACTACGGCATATTTACTAGTAAATGATATCATATTTACTAGTAATATACAATTAATATATTTTAGAATGTATAAATTTTATTTTGCCTTTATTATTAATGCTAATGGCATCTTTATAAGCCTGTAAGCATGAAAAAGCATAGTTTTCTTTAGAATAGTTAGCAACACTACTGAAGGTATTATCTTTGAGTTTTAAAATCATATCTTTATTATTAATAATATTAATTAGATTTTGTACTAACTCATTCTCATCAACAAAATAATATCCATTTACACCTTCAATTAGTATATCTTCTAAACATTCATCTTTTTGAACTAATATAGGTGTACCTAATGATAGAGCTTCTATGTATGTTAGACCTTGAGTTTCTGTCTTTGATGCATTTAAGAATAAATCACTAACTTGATAGTATGGTACAATATTTTCCCATTCTACGAAACCCATAAATCTAACTTTATCATTATCTAACCCTAAATTAGAAGCTAAAAGCTTTAATTCAGCTAAATATGGGCCATCACCAACTACTAGTAAAATAGCACTATCATCTATTTTAGTCATAGATCTCAATAATACATCTATACTTTTTTCCTCAGAGATACGACCTAGTGATAATAAAACTAGTTTATCTTTGGGAATATTTAGTGACTCTTTAAACTTAGCAATCTCTTCTTTATCCAGTTTCTTACTTATAAGTTTATCTAAGTCTAATCCTGTAGGAATAACTCTAAAATTACCATCTAAACAATATTTAGAAACATTACTTAAGGTTTTTCTAGTAGGAACAATCTTAATATTAGCACGTTTATTAACTTTCTTAAGGAGGATAGTTGCTAAAGAACGAAGGAAATTATCATGGAAATATTTATCTATAGTTTTAGATATATATTGTAGATAATCTTCATAAAGTGTATGTAGTGTATAAACTAGAGGTATATTGTACTTCTTACTAGCTAACACAGCTAAACGAGCCATAGAAAACTCTGTATGTAAGTGTATAACATCTAAATTATACTTTTTAACATATTTTAATTTAGTTCTTAGCCTAAAAGATAATTTAAAAGCTTTCAGTCTAGCTGTAGGTACAGTTATACCATCAAATGTTATGACATTATCCTTATGAAGGTTACTAATTTCTTCATTAGCTAATGTAAAAATATACACATTATGACCTAAAGCCTTTAATTCTTCCTCTAGTGTCATTACACTAGTAACTACACCACTAATATATGGGTAATAGGCATCAGTGAAAATACCTATATTCATAATTAACACCTACTTATTACATTTCATCTAAGTAATGAATACCTAATAATCTTAAACCTTCATTTAATATAGTTCTAATAGACTTAACTAATGCGAAATTAGTGTTTCTTGTCTTTTCATCTTCTACATTTATTTTTTCAATTGAATAGAATTTGTTAAATGATTGAGCTAAACTTAATAAATATTTAGCAATATGACTTGGAGCATTTTCTTCACAAGCTTTAGTAATTACACTTGAGAAATTACTAATTAATTTAACTAATTCAAAATAATGTGGCTTTTCAAATAATGATTTATCACAATTATTAATATCAAATTCTTTACCTTTTAAGATAGAAGCAATTCTTACACCACTATATTGTAAATATGGACCTGTTTGACCTTCAAATTTTACACAGTTTTCTAAGTCAAATTCAATATCTAATTCACGATGGTTCTTTAAATCGCCAAACATTACAGCAGCAATACCAACTTTACGAGCAATGTCTTCTTTATTTTCTAAGCTAGCGTTCTTTTCGTTAATTTGAACTAAAGCCATATCAATAGCTTTTTGTAATACATCATATAACTTAACAACACCACCAGAACGTGTACTCATCTTCTTGCCATTAGTTAAGTATAAACCAAAGCCTACATGGTTGATTTCATCACTAAAATCATAACCCATTTTATCTACTACAGCTTTAATTTGTTTAAAGTGTAATTTTTGTTCATTACCAACTACATATAAGATTTTCTTAAAGTTATATTCTCTTTTTCTATAGAATAAAGCTGCTAAATCACGTGTAATGTATAATGAACCACCATCACTACGTTTAATTAAAGCAGGTGGCATATCATCACCTAATGGTACTATTTTAGCACCTTGGTCTAGAACTAATAAATGTTTTTCTTCTAATTCATTTACTACGCCATCCATCTTATCATTATAGAAAGCCTCACCATTATATGAATCAAAACTTACTTCTAATAAATCATAAATTTGAGCAGATTCTTTTAAAGATTCTTCTCTAATATATGCCCATAAATCTAAGTATTCTTTTTCACCTAATTCACATTTTCTAAATGCTTCTCTAGCTTCATCTTCTAATGATGGATCTAATTTAGCTTCTTCATGGAACTTAACATATAAATTTGTCATTTCTTTGATAGGATCTTTAGCAATAACTTCAGGATTACCCCATTTCTTATAGGCAACAATCATTTTACCAAATTGAGTACCCCAGTCACCTAAATAATTAATAGCAAATGTCTTATATCCACATTTTTGATAAATTAACTTTAGTGAATTACCAATAATAGTAGAACGTAAGTGTCCAATAGAGAATGATTTCGCAATATTAGGTGATGAATAGTCTAATACTACCATATCATCATTACCAATATTAGTAAAACCATAATTTTCGCCTTCATTAATTACTTCACTTATAATATTATAAGATAATTCATCCTTATCAATAACAATATTAATAAAACCACCAACATTTGAAATTGATTTAATAATAGAAAAGTTATCTACTAATAATTGTTTAACTTCTTCTACAACTTTAGGTAATGGTTGTCTTAAAGTTTTAACTATTGGGAAAACAGGAACAGAAATATCACCTAATTTAGAATCTTTAGGTTCTTCAACTGTTAATGTTACTTGGTTATCATATTTATTTTCTAAAAATAATTTAATTTCTTTCTTTAATTTATTAATCATAATATACTCCTAACTAAAATAAGAGGAAGAAAGCATTCTTCCTCTTAATATTATTGTTGCTTACTTGAAGCATACTCTCCGAATGCATTATTTACAATTGAAGTGAACGCTGAATCATCCTCATCAGCTGTATCTCTAACAATTGAACCATTATTATAGAACCAGAATGATGGAATTTTTAATAAGTCCACATCTTGTAATGCTTCTTGACGAGCATTTAAATCACGGATGAAGTCTGTAGTTGTACGATCTTCTTCAGGAACACTATTAATTTCAGTAGCGTCTAACCAATAAACAGTTATATCTTCTAATTTAAATAATTGAGCAGCTTTTTCTACTTCTTGAATTTTCTTTACTGCATCTTCACTATCAGGTGTACCATAAAATACAAATACATAACCTTTATCTTCAATCTTTGATAATAAATCTTTTTCTGATACTTCTCTAATTACAGTTTCTTTTGTTAAATTAGCACCTTTCCATTTTTCTAAGAACTTATCCATCTTAGTAGGTAAAGATAATAAAACAGTTACTGTAATCATAATTGCTAAACCAACAACTAAAATGATTTGATATTTCCATCTAAATTTAGTTTTCTTAGCAGTACTAATTGTTTTTTCTTTTTTCTTGTCTTTTTTATTAGAATCACTATTTAATACTATTTCTCTAGTATTAGTAGATTCTACTTGATCTTTTTCTAATTCTCTCATATTATTAACCCCTCTTCAAGGAAACTATTCTATGTAGGATTATACCATTTTTCATATTTTCTTTCAATAGAATAAATTTATTATTTTTATTAGTATTTTATAGTTGTGAAAACGCTTTTAATGTTGTATAATAATTGTAGGTAAATAAATCATTTACTATAATTAAAATATTTTCTATATTAGTAATGTACAGGAGGTTTTAAAGTGAAAGTACTACTATGTGCTAGCGAGGGGATTCCTTATATTAAAACAGGCGGACTTGCTGATGTTATTGGTGCCCTTCCTAAAGCATTGAAAGCTAATGGTGTGGATGTAAGAGTAATGCTACCATACTACAAAAAGATTAAAGAAAAAAATATTGCATCTTATGTAGGATATGCTTACGTACGTATAGAAAACAGAAATGAATATGTAGGTGTATTCCATGCAAAGAGTGATGATATTGATTATTATTTTATAGATAATGATCGTTATTTCTCTAGACCAAATCTATATGGTTATGGAGATGATGGAGAAAGATTTGCCTTCTTCGACTTTGCTATATTAGAAGCCTTAAAAGTTATCGATTTTATTCCAGATGTTTTACACTTAAATGATTGGCAAACTGGTTTAGTTCCTTATATTTTAAGAAACAACTACCAATATTATGCACAATATAGAAGCATTCGTACTATTTATAGTATTCATAATATTCAATACCAAGGTATATTCCCTAAAGATATTATGAATATCATGTTTATGCCATATGATTCTTCTTTAGAATTTGATGATAACATTAACTATATGAAGAGTGCTATTATCAATTCTAACTTAATTACTACTGTTAGTGATACTTATCGTAATGAAGTATTAACTCCACAATATAGTTATGGTTTAGAATATATCTTAGAATTAAGAAGAAATGACTTTTATGGTATAGTAAATGGTATTGATATAAATAAATATAATCCTGAAACTGATCCTAATATTTATAATAATTATTCAGAAAAAGATGTTACGAAAGGTAAATTAAAGAATAAAAAAGCATTATGTAAAGAATTTGGTATTTCTAATACAAGTGCTCCATTATTCGGCTTAGTATCACGTTTGGTTGATCAAAAAGGAATCGATATTCTTCTTCCTATTATTGAGGATGTAATTAATTATAGTAATGCTAATTTTATATTAATGGGTTCTGGTGATAAATATTACGAAGACTCATTTAAATATTTTGAAAATAGATATCCAGATAGATTTAAATGTTATATTGGTTATAATGATTCAGTAGCACAAAAAATTTATGCTGGCTCTGATATTTTCCTAATGCCTTCAAAGTTTGAACCTTGTGGATTAGGACAATTAATCGCACTACGTTATGGTACCTTACCTCTAGTTCGTGAAACTGGTGGTTTAAAAGATACAATTCAACCTTACAATCAATATGAAGGTACAGGTTGGGGCTTTAGCTTTAGTAATTATAACTGTGATTCTTTAAAAGAGGTTATGTATTTAGCAATTGAAGTATTTAACCACAATAAGAAAGCATGGGATAATCTAGTTGATGAAGCTATGAAGCAAGACTATAGCTGGAATAAATCAGCTATGAAATATTTAGAGTTATACAAGAAATTATTAGGATAGGGAGGAAATTATATGGAGACATTAGCTATTATCTTAGCTGGCGGTCGTGGTTCTAGATTAGATATTTTATCTGAAAAACGTAGTAAACCTGCAGTACCATTCGCTGGTAAATTTAGAATTATTGACTTCGCTTTATCTAACTGTTGTAACTCAGGAATCTTCCAAATTGGTATTTTAACTCAATATTTACCTCTATCATTAAATGAACACATTGGTGTTGGTAAACCTTGGGACTTAGACCGTAGAGATTCATTTGTAACATTATTACAACCTAACAACTCTTGGTACGAGGGTACAGCTGACGCTATTAGAAAAAATATTGAATTCGTAAAACGTTATGCTGCTAAATATGTACTTATTCTATCAGGTGATCATATTTATAAAATGGATTACCGTAAAATGATCAATCAACATAAGCAAACAGGTGCTGATGTTACTATTGCTGCTAAAATCGTACCAATAGATGAAGCTGATCGTTTTGGTATTTTAGAAACTGATGATAATTTAAGAGTAACAAAATTCGTAGAAAAACCTAAACAACCTAAATCTAACAAAGCGTCTATGGGTATTTATGTATTCAGTACTGAAGCTTTAATTGAACAAATCGAAAACCATCCAGATATCGTAGATTTAGACTTTGGTCAACATATCATTCCAAATATGATTGAAAATAAAAATGTTTATGCCTATGAATTCTATGATTACTGGAAAGACGTTGGTACATATGATTCATATTTAGAAGCTAACCTAGAGTTATGTTCTGAAAACTGCCCAATTGACTTATATGATTCAAAATGGAAAATTTATACTAAGTCAGAAGATTTACCTCCTGTAAAAGTTGGTGAACATGCTGAAGTCCAAGAATCACTTCTTTCTCATGGTGATCAAGTATATGGTAAAGTTATTAACTCTGTATTATCTCCAGGTGTTAAAGTTGGTGCTGGTTCTATAGTTAAAAACTCAGTTATCTTAAATGATGTTATTATTGGAAAGAACTGCCATATTGAAAATACTATCATTGATAAGAATACACAAGTAGGTAATAACTGCGTTATCGGTACTGGTGATGACTATACACCAAATGCTGAAAGACCAGATATCTTAAGTTCTGGTTTAAATGTAATTGGTAAACGTATTATCATTCCTGATGGTGTAATTATTGAAAGAAATGTTCGTGTATTTAGTTCTTCTAAGAATAAAAATATCACAGCTACAAGAATCAAATCAGGTTCTACATTATCATAATAATAAAGGAGCTATGTTAACTCTAAATTGAGTACTAGCTCCTTTTTAATATAAGAAAAGGTAGATTCAATACGAATCTACCATAATTTTATCTATGATTAGCTATAAAGAATATAGCAATAGTACCAGGACCAGAATGAGCTCCAATAACAGGACCTATATTATTAATATATATATCTTCAACTTCAACTTCTTGTCTAATTAGATCACGAACATAATTTGCTTCTTCTAAAGTATCACCATGACCAATCATAACAGTTTGTTTATATGATCTATCGATGGTTTTAGCCAATTCCATAACTAATGTTTTTAATGCAACCTTACGACCAATTTTCTTATATACAGGGATTAACTTACCCTCATTATCTACATGTAATACTGGTTTAATTTTTAAGCCTTTAGCTAAGAAAGCTTGAACGTTAGTTACACGACCACCACGACGTAATGTATCAATATCATCTACTGTAAACCAGTGAGCAAGACGTAATCTTAGATCTAGAACTTTTTGATAATTTTCTTCTAAAGATAAACCTTCTTGTTTAAATTTGTTAGCATACCAAACCAATAAACCTTCACCTAATGATGCACACAATGAATCAATAGTTAAAATCTTACGATCTTTATATTCATCTTGTAAGGCCTCTGCAGTTAATCTAATAGCATTGTAAGTACCAGATAAACCACTAGAAAAACCAATACATAAAATATCATTACCTAAGTCTAGGTGATGTCTAAAACATTTTTCTATATCAACCATATTTAATTGTGCAGTTTTACTTATCTCTCCTTCTCGCATTAAATCATAAAATGCATGGGTATCAAGTTCTCTGCTATCTAAATAGTTAACATACTCTTTTTCTTTAATATAAAACTTTAGTGGTATAATATCAATTTTATTTTCTAAAACAAAATCATTAGTTAAATCAGTAGTTGAATCAGAAATAATAACATAGCTCATAATTAACGTCTTCCCTTCTTTTGATCCTTCTTCTTAAGTTTCTCAGCTAATTTTAATACTTCAGCCTGACGTTTCTTTTTATATCCAGGCTTAACCTTCTTACTCTTCGGTACATGTTTTTCAGCCATAGCAACATAATTTTTCTTAGGTGCAACTCTACTTTGTCTCACATTTCTACCTTTGTAAGGTACTAATTCACCTTGAGAAACTTCAAAATAATTAGGAATTACACCCTTCTTTGATAATAAATCTAAATAATTATCATCTAAATTTTCATATAACGCATAACATACACCAGTAGCCCCCATACGACCACATCTACCACTTCTATGAACATAGAATTCATAATCATAAGGTAATTCGTATTGTACTACGTGTGTGATACCTTCGATGTCAATACCTCTAGCAACAATATCAGTTGCAACAATATATTGATATTTTAAACGAGAAATTTCTTTAAGTACTTTCTTACGTTCTCTAATATCCATATCACCTGATATCATACAAGTATTATAACCATTTTTACTTAAATGTTCATAAACAAAAGGAACTTGTTCCTTCTTGTTAACAAATATGATACATAAGTAAGGATTAAAAGTTTTTAATAATTCTTCTAAAACAGTTAATCTACTTTTATATTTAATAGGTATCCAACAATGCTCAATCTTATTCTCAAAAGTATCATTTAAATCTATATATACAGGTGTTTGTAGGTATTTTTTTATAAATGATTCAATCTTTTCATGAATAGTTGCTGAAAAAAACATCATTCTAGAATCCTTACAAATTGCTGCTAAGTTATCTAATTCTTCTTGGAACCCTTGTTCAAAAGTCATATCAGCTTCATCAACAATAAAATATCTAGTTTTAAATATCTTTAATGCATTTCTAGTTACTGCTAAATCATGAATCTTACCAGGCGTACCAATAACAATTTGAGGTTGTCTTTTTTGTAATCTTTCTTCTTCTAAAACACTATTTACAGAAGAATTATATAATCTTACATCAATATTCTTTTTAGATTTAGAAGCAATTTGTTTAGTAACTTCACAAATTTGGAATGCTAACTCATTTGTAGGTGTAATAATAACTGCTTGTATTTCATCTAAATCTTCATCTAAATCATTAAAAATTGGTATTAAAAAGGCATGCGTTTTACCACTACCTGTTTTAGATCTAACTAATATATTTCTATTTTCTTTTAATGCTTCAAATGTTTTTAACTGTACATTCGAAAAATTTTTAAAGCCTAATTCTTTAACAGCTTCAAGTATATAATCTTTTTGTATATATTTATTCATTAGACTGCTCCCTCTTTAAAATAGAGTAGTATTTTAATACTAACAACATTTATTTTATCTTATTTTTGTTATTTTTGCAAGTTTACTACTAGAATATGGTAAAATATAAAAGGTGATAGAATGATAGTAAAACTTATTAATCCACAAGGTTATTGCGGTGGAGTAAAAAATGCAATAAAGACTGTAAATGAATTAGAAAAAACAAGTAAAAAAGTTTATTTATTAGGTGAAATTATTCATAATAAAATTATTGTTAACTATTATAAAAACTTAGGATACATTCTTCTTAGTGAAAAAGATGGAACAAAAGAAGATTTAATTAAAGATATAAAAGATAGTATAATAGTACTACAAGCACATGGTAGTTCCCCTAAAGTATATGAAATAGCTAAAAACAATAACAATATTATTGTAGATTGTACTTGTCCTTATGTTAGTTTAATACACAATAAGATAAAAGAATATTCTAATAATGGATTTGATATTATATATATAGGTAGTAAGAAACACCAAGAAACAATTGGTAGTTTAAGTCAAGCTAAAAATATACACCTTGTAGAAAAATTAAGTGATTTAGATAATTTAGATATTAAAAACGAAAAAATATATGTCACAAATCAAACAACAATGTCTATGTTAGATATAGATATAATTTATCAAAATTTAAAAGAAAAATATCCAAATATAATCTTAGACAATAAGATTTGCTTAGCCACTACAAAGCGTCAACAAGCAGTGTTAGATGCTGAAGACTCTGACTTAATCATTGTTGTAGGTGATCGTGAAAGTTCTAATTCTAATAAATTATATGAACTAGCAAAAAAGAAAACTAATGCTATATTTGTTGAAGATTTAAAAGAATTAAAACTATATAACTTATCTTCTTATAATAAAGTATTAATAACATCAGGAGCCTCTACTCCTAATGAAACTGTAAATGAAATTAAAGACTATTTAGAATCTTTATAATTTATAATAACATTATTATATTTTTTATTTAATTCATCTATTGTTTCTTTTACTTTTAATTTCTTATTCTCATTAATAGTAAATAAATTATATTCACTTTTCTTTATATCATTATTAAGATTATTAAATGATATTCCAATTAGTCTATATACTTTATTATCTAAATTCTCTTGTGCTAAATCATATACAACATTTAGTATATCATTGAAGTTATCAGTATAAGGTATCGATTTACTTCTAATAATAGTTTTAAAACTTATATCTCTTAGTGTAATAGCAACATTATTTGTTTTTACATTAAGAGATATTAATTTTTTATAGAGTTGTTTAGTTAATATTTTAAATTCTCCTAATATTTCTTCTTCAATAGATAATCTATTATCATATGTTCTTACTAGACTAATACTATCTTGATCCTTATCTTTTTTTTCTAAAATAATGTCACTACTATTACCTAATATTTTATCTCTAATTTCTAAATAATATTTACTTGATATAATATTACTAACTATTTCTTTATTTTTATCATCCATAAAATCAGCTATAGTTAGTATACTTTTATTAATAAGCAGTGGATAAGTCTTCTTTCCTATTCCATATATTTCTTTTACACTTAAGGGATATATTATATTTTTAACATCTCTTTTTCTTAAAATAGTAATCCCTAAAGGCTTTTTTAAATCACTTGCCATTTTAGCTAAAAATAGTGTTGGTGCAATCCCAATAGAACATGATAGATGATATTCTTCTAATAGTCTTGTTTGTATCTCTTTCGCAACTACTATTACATTTCTTTTTTTACATATCTCTGTCATATCAGCATATACTTCATCAATAGAACCTACTTTGATCAAATTAGTATACTCACTAATTAAATCAATAAAACGATAATGATAATACTGATATCTTTCATATGGTATAGAAACTATATTAAGTGTAGGTAATATTCTTAACGCTTCTATTTGAGGCATTCCTGCTTTTATCCCATACTCTCTAGCTTTATAACTAGCTGTCGATAATACACCATAATTACTATTAGGATTACCAATAGCAAATGCTGTATTTCTAAGTAATGGATTATATAATTCAGCAACACTACAAAAATAAGCATTAAAATCAATATGAAAGATAATTTTAACCGAATTTGCCATATTAATCCTAATTCTCCTTTTATTTTTAGTCAATTTACGTTATAATATTATAGCATATATTTATAATTTATAGTAGGTGAGTAAGATGTCTAAAAACAACAAAAAAACAGAAACTCCTAAATTTGGAGATACTCCTGTAGTTAGTGGTAAAAACTTTAGAAATCCCGTAAATAAACTTAGTGGTAAAATTATGATTTGGGTATTAATTGCTGCAATGGTAATTGGTGTATTAGTATCATTAGGTTTCATTATTTATGGTTTATTAACTAGGGTATAATATGATTAAATTAATTGCAATTGACCTAGATGGTACACTATTCGATAAAGAAAAAAATATTAGTGAAGAAAACAAACAAGCAATTAAAGAAGCTAAAGAAAAAGGTATTTATGTCGTAATTGCTACAGGTAGACCATATCATGGTGTATATCCTGTGCTAAAAGAATTAAATCTATTATCTGACAATGATTATGTAATGTGCTATAACGGTGCTAAAATAATGAATGTCGGTACACAAGAAGTATTATTTAGTAGATTAATTAATGGTAAAGTAGTTAAAGAATTATTTGCTGAAGCTAATAACTATAATCTAGATATTCATGCTTTTAGAGCTAATGAGGAACTAATTACTCCAAAACATAATGAATATACAGATGTAGAAGCTACAATCAATAAAATTACTGATTATTTATATGATTTTAATAAAATTAGTGATGAAGATGAGTTCTTAAAAGCTATGATTGTGTCTAGTAAAGATAATCTAGATACTTTAGAATCAGAAATTAATCCTAAATTTTATAATGAATATTCAATGGTTAGAAGTTCAAATATTTTCTTAGAATTTTTAAATAAAGAAACAGATAAAGGCTTAGCACTTAAACATTTAGCTAAATATTTAAATATCGATTTAAGTGAAGTTATGGCATTAGGTGATGCTGGAAATGACTTAAATATGATTATTACTGCTGGTTATGGTGTTGCAATGGAAAACGGATTCCCTGTAGTTAAACAAGCAGCTAAATATATCACAGACACTAACGAAAATAGTGGTGTTGGAAAAGCAATTAAAAAATATGCATTATAATGATTAAAGGACAACCAATTTAATGGTTGTCCTTTATTATTTTACTTATTTTTATTAATATCTAACACTTCTGCTACTGATGCAACTGTACCAGCAAGATTTTGCATCTCTGATGGAATAATAAGTTTTGTAGCATTACCGTTAGCAACTTTTTCCATAGATTCAAAACTCATTAAAGCTAATACTTCTTTTGTAGCATCAGCATCTTTTAATGTTTTTAAACCATTAGCTTGAGCTTCACGTACTAGTCTAATACCTTCAGCTTCTGCTTCTTTAACTTTAATTATAGATTGAGCTTCACCTTCAGCCTTTTTAATCATAGATTGTTTTTCAGCCTCAGCCTTTAAGATTTGTGATTCTTTTTCACCTTCTGCTTGTAAAATTTTACTCTTCTTATCACCTTCAGCTAATAAGATTTTTTCTCTTCTCTCACGTTCAGCACGCATTTGACGTTCCATTGAATCACGGATATCTTTAGGAGGTAAAATATTTTTTACTTCAACACGATTTACTTTAATACCCCAAGGATCTGTAGCCTCATCTAAAATTGAACGCATTTGACTATTGATAATATCTCTAGAAGTTAATGTAGCATCTAACTCTAAATCACCAATAATATTACGTAATGTTGTAGCAGATAAGTTTTCAATTGCAAAAATAGGATTTTCTACACCATATGCATATAACTTTGGATCTAATACAGTATAGAATACTACTGTATCAATCTGCATTGTAACATTATCTTTAGTAATAACTGGTTGTGGATCAAAATCTTTTACTTGTTCTTTCATTGAGATTGTTTGAGCAATTCTATCAATAAATGGACATAAGAAATGAATACCTACTCCCCAAGTTGTATGATAAGCACCTAAACGCTCAACTATACATTTATTAGTTTGAGTAACAATTCTAATTCTTGTAATTAAATAAATAACTACTGATAAAATAATTATAGCAGCAATAACAAAACCAACTATAGTACCATTTGACATTAATAACATAACTATCCCTACCTTCCACTAAAAGTTTAAAATGTCATCATCTTTAATTCTTTTTACAATAACTTTATTACCATTTATACCAATAATCTTAACTTTAGTACCTTCTAAAATTGTATCAGTATCATTATCGGATAATGATGCTGTATAAATAACATCATTAATCTTAATTGTACCATGAAGATCTTCAGTAATAGTTTCCATAACTTTTACTGTTTTACCAATTAAATCATCAACATTTGTTTTGCGTTCTTGATTCTTTAGTATTTTCTTAACCATTGGTCTAGTAGCTATTAATAATACTAAAGATAAAACCGCAAATACAATGATTTCGACATAATATGGAATACCTTCAATTAATGACAAGATTATAGATACAACAGCACCAATCGAGAACCAAATAGATACCAAATCTGAAGTAGCAGCTTCAACTATAAATGTAATAATGAATATTGCTAGCCAAATCCAAATCATATAATTTTCCATTATAACTCATCTCCTACCTTAATAATAATGCATCTTTTAACTTCATCATAGACTGCATTAGCTTTAATGAATTTACCTTCTAACTTTATATCTAATTTATTGAATATAAAATCCATTAGAGGTTTAGAACATATTCTAGCATATGTTTTGGTTATACCAACAGTAAATAATGTTTGTCCTGTAAATTCTGGAGATAATGCTTCATCCTTATTAAGCTTAAATATATATATTTCTTTTTTCGATTCACTTAGTCCCACTCTTACGCGATATGCATCTTCTATAATTGGAATAAGTCCACGATTAAGTGTTAAATAATTAGCATAAAGGCTAGCAACACCTTCATAGCTATTTAAATTAAAAAATTCTATCATTAACAACACCTCTATCATTATTATACATATAAATACATTAATATTCAAGAGATACATTACCAATTCTTTTAAAAAAGTGATACTAACAACCATGTTAGTATCACATATAATTATTTAGCTAAATGAGCATCTTGCTCTTCTTTTTCTAGCTTTGTAATTTTCATTGCTTGAAGATATTTTTTAATAGTAAAGTAAACTAAGAAAACATAGACTAAACTATAAGCAGATAAAATACCAATTGTAACTGCGTTATAATTACCTCTAATCATTGTTTCAATTAATACTATTTCCATCATAGTGAATGCAAATAATATAAAACCTAATCTGATAGATAAAAATTGTCTTCTTCTTCTTAATGTAACATCTGCATTAGTTTTAAAATCATATGCATCAGTTAAATCAATTGTACCAGTAGGACGCTTTATATATAAATCTGTTTTATTATCTAAGTTAAATGGGTCAAAAATACGAGTACCAAATAACGCTAAACAGATTGCAGCTGAGTGAGCTATTGGGAAAAATAAACATGTGATTATTAAACCTATTAAAACCGTATAATAAACAGTTTCAATAATCCAATGTGTTCTCTTAATAGTTATTGGTGCAGAATTGACAAGATTTTGATCTTTTTTCTTAGTAACTCTTCCAACATATTTACCATCTTGATAAATATAATAATGCTTTCTACCGGTATTATGTATTCTCATTTAATAACCTCTTATTCCTTAATGTAGCTATTTAATTTCTTAACAGCTTCTTCATAAGAAATTTTTCTTAGGTTATTTCTAACTTTTAATACTGCAGGAGATGAAACTGAAACTTCATCTAATCCGATAGCAACATAATATTCTGTTAAATCTAAATCAGCACCTAATTCACCACAAATACATACTCTTGTACCATATTTATGAGCATTATCAACAATCATCTTTAACATACGAATAATTGCTAAATGGTGTTTATCAAATTTAACTTTTTGGTTTTCACGATCTACAGCTAAAGTATATTGTGTTAAGTCGTTAGTACCAACACTGAAGAAGTCTACTTCTTGTGCTAGTATATCACTAATAATAACAGAAGCTGGTGTTTCAATCATGATACCTAATTCAACATCTTCATTAAATGGAATATTTTCTTTTCTTAAGTCTTCTTTTACTTCATTTAAAATACGTTTAACTTCTAAAACTTCTTCTAAAGAAATAATCATAGGGACCATAATTGAAATATTGCCATAATGACTTGCACGAAGGATTGCACGTAATTGAGTCTTAAATAAATCAACTCTATCTAAACAAATACGTACAGCTCTATAACCTAATGCTGGATTCTTTTCTTCTGGTAAATTGAAGTAAGGAATAGTCTTATCAGCACCGATATCTAATGTTCTAATAACTAATGGTTTTCCTTCTAAACCAACAGCTACAGTTTTATAAGCATCAAATTGTTCTTCTTCTGTTGGATAATCTGTAGAATCTAAGAATAAGAATTCACTTCTAAATAAACCTACACCTGCAGCATCATTGTCTAATACTTTTGGTAAATCTTCTGGCTTACCAATGTTAGCTTTGATTTTTAATGTATGTCCATCAAGAGTTTTATCTTCCTTACCCTTTAATTCAGCTAACATCTTTTGGAAGTCTTGATATTCTTTTTGTTTCTTTTGATACTTTGCTAATGTTTCTTCATCTGGTTCAACAATAAATACACCAGCTTTACCATCAACAATACCTAATTTACCTTCAAATGATTTTAAAGGTTCATTAATTTGACAAACCATTGGAATACTCATATTACGTGCAACGATACCACTATGAGAGTTTACAGAACCTTCAGTAAATGCGAAACCTAAAATAATTTTCGGATCTAATTCAACTAATTGGCTTGGCATAATATCATTACCAACAAAGATAGATGGTTCATCATAGTTTTCTTGTGCATGGCCTGATAAAATCTTCACTAACATTGAAGCAATATCTAATACGTCAGCACTTCTAGCACGCATATATTCATCTTCCATATGGAAAAACATTTGGCTTAAAATTCTACCAGCTTCTTTAACTGCATATTGTGCAGTATATTTTTGATCAGTAATACCACCAATTACAGTTTCTTTGAAGTCTAAGTCATCAAGCATCATTTTATGAATTTCTAAAATTTCTTTTGCTGCATCATCTGTAGCTTTTTCAATTAATTCATCAGAAATTCTTAATGCTTCTTCATTTGCTTTTTCATATCTATTGATTTCAAATTGCACATCATCCGTATAGCTTTCTGTAACAACAATAGGTTCAGGTAGAACTCTAACTGTACCTATTGAAATACCTTCAGAAACAAAAGTTCCCTTAAATTGCGTCATAAAAAGTATCTCCTAGAATTATAAATTTTTCTCGAAGAATTCTTGAACTTTTGCTAAAGCTGCTTCTTCGTCGCCACCTTCAACTGATACAGTTACTGTATCTTGACCTTTAACACCTAAAGACATCAATGATAATAAACGATTAGCTTCTACTTTACGTCCTTGTTTTTCAACAAATACTTTAGATGGAGCTAAAGCTGCTACTTCCTTTACTAATAATCCTGCTGGTCTAGCATGGATACCTACTGGATCTTTAATTACATAATCAAATTGTTTCATTGTCATTACCTTCCTAACATTTCTTTACCTTTACAGTAAGTTTCTAATACATCATAGTTATCATTTAATACTACGATATCAGCATCATAGTTAACACGAATATAACCTTTACGATTATCAACTCTTAACAAACGTGCTGGATTTGCAGTACAAGAGTTTATAGCAGTATCTACTGGTACTAATGCGTTCTCAATTAGATTCTTTAAACCTTTATTTAAACGTAATGTACTACCAGCGATAGTATCTGTACCCTTAATACGTGCAAGGCCATCTTCACCGATAACGATATCATGACCACCTAATGTATAATTTCCATTTGGAGGACAACCTTTTGCCCTTAATGAATCTGATATCATTATACCATAATCTCGGCCTTTTGTCGTGAAATAGTTATTCAATGCAGCATATGTTGAATGACAGCCATCACAAATTATTTCACCGTAAACATCCCTAAACCTAAAAGAACTACCAACAATACCTAATTTTCTATGATGATATGGAGTCATACCATTATAGACATGAGTCATAGAGTTTACACCGTTTGCTACTGCCATAACTGCTTGTTCATATGTGGCACTAGAGTGTCCCATAGATGCAACTACACCTGTAGCAGATAAATAATGAATTAACTCATAATTAGGATCATGTTCTGGTGCAATAGTAATAACTTTAATTAATCCTTTTGCACATTCTTGATAGTATTTAAATTGTTCAACAGTTGGAGCAGCAATTGCTTCAGGTGGTTGAGCACCTTTATATTCCATATCTAAATATGGTCCTTCGAAATGTACACCTAATATTTCTGCACCTTCGTATCCTTCTTCATACACTTTCGCAACATTTTTTAATGCACTAGCTAAAACATCAGGCATTTGAGTAACTGTTGTAGGTAATATTGAAGTAACACCTTCTTCAGGTATTCTTCTCATCCATTCTCTTAAGCCTTCCTCTTCTGCATCATTTGTATCGAAACCATATGCACCATGTGTATGAATATCAATAAAACCAGGAAGAATACGATTATCACCATAATCTTTATCAACTTCTTTTAAGTTATAAGGATATATATTAGTGATTTTTCCGTTTTCAAATTCAATTTGTGCTTCTACAAATTGATTTGCAATCCAAATTCTTTTACTTTGAATTATCATTTTATCACCTTATTCTAATTCAGATAAAGCGTCCTCATCAGCAACTAATATAAAGTCTGGATGGAATTGTAAAATTGAAGCAGGAACTTGAGGAGTAACTGGACCAAAGAAAGCTTCTTTTAAGATTTTAGCTTTATCTTTACCTGATACAACCATTAATACTGTCTTAGCAGCCATAATAGTTTGAATACCCATTGTATAAGCTTGCTTTGGAACTAAATTAATATCATTATTGAAGAAACGTTTATTAGCTTCGATTGTCATTTCAGTTAAATCTACGCAATGAGTAGTTTTATCGAATTCATTATTTGGTTCATTGAAACCAATGTGACCATCATGACCTAAACCTAATAATTGTAAATCAACACCACCCATACTAGCGATTACAGCATCATATTCTTTGCATGCCTTTTCGCTATCTGGTTCCATACCATTAGGTAGATTTGTATTTTCTAAGTTAATATTTACTTTACTGAATAAATTGTCATGCATAAAGTAATAGTAACTTTGATCATGTTCACGAGGTAAACCTTTATATTCATCTAAGTTTACACTTTTTACTTGTGAGAAATCTAAATTACCATCATTGTACTTTTGTACTAAATTACGATAAGTACCAATTGGTGATGAACCAGTTGCTAAACCTAAAACACAATTAGGTTTTAATAAGATTTTTGAAGCGATAATATCAGCGGCTTTTACGCTCATATCATCATAGTTTTTTGTTCTAATAATACGCATAATAATATTTTCTCCTTTTTTTGCTTTAAAAAATTATTACATTTTATTATTTTGTTATTTAAATAAATAAAGGGGACTCCCCTTTGTAGAGAGCCCCCAAAATTCTCTGGCCAGGAATTTCGTTTTTAATGTTTATTATTTATGTTATAACATTTTCTTCATTTCGTCAGCGACGAATTGAACTTTTGTACCAACGATAACTTGTACAGCATCTTTAGATGGACGGATAACACCAGCAACACCTGCAGATTTGATTAATTTTTCATTTACTTGAGTATAATCTTTAACTTCTAAACGTAAACGAGTAACACAGTTATCTAATGATTTAATATTTTCTTTACCGCCTAAACCTTCAAGGATAGTTGCAGCGATACCAGTGTAGTCATTGTTAGCTAATTCTACTTTAGTTTCATCTTCATCATCTTCACGACCTGGAGTCTTAAGATCTAACTTCTTAATCATGAAGTAGAATACTACGAAGTATAATGCAGCAAAACCAACACCGATTAATAATAATGCCCAAACATTGTCAGAATTTGGAGCAAAGAAACTGAATGCCCAGTCAACTAAACCAGCTGAGAAGAAGAAACCAGCTCTTACAGGTAAGAATGCTACTAAAATACAAGAAACTGCAGTTAATAATGCATGAACACCATATAATAATGGAGCTAAGAACATAAATGAGAATTCTAATGGTTCTGTAACACCAGAAACGAATGATGCTAAAGCAGCAGCACCTAAGATACCAAATGCTTGTTGTTTCTTTTCAGGCTTAGCACAAACCCACATAGCAGCAGCAGCACCAGGTAAACCGAACATCATAATTGGGAAGAAACCAGCTTGATACATACCAGCTTGACCGTGTTGTAATGATGACATCTTATCACCAGCAGCATTTACATAAGCTCCTAATGCTTCATTCCAAGTACCACCCCAGAATGTGTTGATATCAGAAATACCAGCAACGTCAAACCAGAAGCAGCTATTTAACGCATGGTGTAAACCAACTGGAATTAATAAACGGTTGAAGAAACCATATAAACCTGCGCCCCAAGGACCCATTTTAACGAAACCTTTACCAACTTGAGTTAAGCCCATGAAAATGAATGGCCAAACGATTAATAATAATAAAGATACTAATAAAGTAACACCAGTAGTTACGATAGCAACGCAACGTTTACCACTGAAGAAACCTAATGCTGCAGGTAAATTTACATTCTTGAACTTATTGTAGCATGTAGCACCAATAATACCAGATAAGATACCAATAAATTGGTTAGTAATCTTACCGAAAGCAGCTAAACATTCTTTAGTTAAGTCAGCATCTTTACCAAACCAACCTTCAAACATTTTGCCTACGAAATCTTTAGCAGCAGCACCACAAATAGTAGTGATAACTAACCAAGAAGCTAAACCTGCTAATGCAGCAGTACCATGTTGATCATCAGACATACCGATACCAACACCAATTGCAAATAGGATACCCATATTATCAATTAAAGCACCACCAGCTTTAACTAAGAATAAACCGATCCATTGTGTAAAGGCATTACCTTCATATAATCCAGGTGTACCCATAACACCTGGCCAAAATGCATAACCTACACCCATTAAAATTGCACAAACTGGCAATACGGCGATAGGTAACATTAAAGACTTACCAAGTCTTTGTAAATATTTTAAAACCATAAATAATTTTACCTCCCTGTAGTTTTTCCTGGCATAAAATATTTTATCTTTATGAGCTTATTGCTCTAGATAACAAAATTATTTTGTTAACTTTAGAACTTGTGTACCATGTTCTATTGAACCAGTAGCTCTAGCAAGTTCAACACTAGCGTATGCATCTGTATTACATACGATAACAGGAGTGATTGTATCATAGCCTGCAGCTTTGATTTGTTCTAAATCAGCAACAACCAATAAATCTCCCTTTTTAACTTCTTGTCCATTTTCAACTTTAACATCAAATGGAGCACCATCTAATTTAACTGTATCTAAACCAACGTGAACTAATAATTCAACACCAGTCTTAGATGTTAATGATACAGCATGTTTTGTATTAGCAACGAAATCTACTGTTCCATCAAATGGAGCGTAAACGTTTCCATTACTAGGTTTAATAGCGCATCCTTGTCCTAGGATACCTTCACCGAATGTAGGGTCACTTACATCTGATAATCGAACTAATTCACCATCTAATGGAGCATAAACTGCGATACCAGACACTTCTTCTTTAGGCTTTCTACCTAATAATTTATCTAAAAAACCCATTTTACCTTTCTCCTTTCACTTAATAAAATCGTTTTCATTAAGATCATAAATATTATAGTTTATTTAACTTAAAAAAGCAATATTATTTAGATTAATTTAGCTAAATAATTTCAATTTGATAGCAGGAATTGAAAGTTTTTTGTGGGTTTAGTGAATTTACATACTCTCTATCTTTTAACTCACCATCATAACCAACTCTATCACATCTACCATACCATGGTTCGATACAAACAAATGGTGCACTTTCATTTATACTCCAAACACCAAAAATTGGAACATTCATATGTACTGTTACATAAGGGTTTTTGCTCTCATCACAAATTGAAACACCACTAATTCCTTGGTTTTCGATCACTAAAGCATCAAACTCAAATAAATTATCAGCGATTTTTAAAAAACCATCATCTAACTTAAATGTTATTTTTTCATCAGTAGCATAACCTCTAGGGTCTACCTTTGAACTTACAACTTCACTACGATTTTCAAACTTAATATAACAATCACTTCTCTTAGTGTTTGGGTTTATAGGGCACTTAAAAGCAGGATGCCCTCCTATTTGAAAATACATAACATTATCATCTAAATTTTCAACTTGATAAATAACGTCTATTTTATTTTTATTTAACACATATCCTAATGTCAAGCTAAACTTAAAAGGATATATTTTTAAAGTATCTAAATTATATGATAAGTTAAAATAAATAGCATTTTCTTCTTTAGAAACTAACTTAAATTCACTGTCTCTAGCAAAACCATGACCTTTTTGAGTATATGTTATTCCATTATGTCTAAATTCATTATTTTCATATTTACCAACATTTGGGAAAAGAATCGGACTTTGTCTATTCCAATATAAAGAATCTCTATCCCATAGAACTTCTCGTTCTTTTACTTTGTCATATAAACCTACAAGTTCAGCACCTAAAGTATTAAATGTCAATTTTAAATAATCATTTTCTAAAGTATAAAGCATTATTTATCCCTCACTCTTAAATCAACTCCAAATGGGAATAATACTAACTTAGCTTGTTCTTTCCACTTATTAGCAATCTTTCTACCAAAATAAGTAATGTAGAATAAACCATAAAAGAACATATGTAAAATATAGAACCACCAACCAAATAAGATTGCCCAAATCATATTCTTAGTTTTAGCAGCATCACGATTTGGCTCAACGTGAACATCACCACCACTAAAAATATAGTTGGCTAAATCAAATATTTGTGTTGACATTCCAACACCAAAAATGGAAATTACTAATATTGTTGCCGCAAAAAATAATCCACCAATACTCATAAATCCACCTAATAATAACCAAACTATATATTGTCTACCATTTAGTTTATAAGGATTTTCTTCTAAAATCATAACTGGTTTTTGATTATTAGCCATATTAAATTTCTCCTTTACCTTTTTTACTAGTTTATTATACCAATTTTTGAAAATAGATTAAAGCCTTTTCATAAATATTTAACTCATATATTATTATATGTTATAATTAAATAAACATTAAAGGAGGTATAGTATGCTAATTTCAACAGATTTAGACCAAACATTATTAAATAATAAATCCCAAGTATCAGAATATACTAAAGATATTTTAGATAAAGCAAAAGCAAAAGGTCACATCATCGCCTATAATACTGCTAGACATTTAGCAGGTGTTATGGACGTTTATGAACAGTATGTTCCTGACTATTTAATTTTAAATGGTGGGTGTGCTATTTATGATAGCAAGTTAAACCCAATATATGAAGCTAGAGTATCTCTAGAAGACACAAAGAGACTAATTAAAATTTTACAAGACAATAAATGTGGTATATTATTAGAAATCGGTGATGGATTTTTAACAGATTTAGAGGAAGTTCACCAAAGATTTACTAATTCTAGAGTTGCTGACTTAGCTAAAATAGATAAAGGTGCATTAAAACTAGTATACTACAGTGATGATCATTCACTTTTAAAAAAACTACAAAACGAATTTTCACATTTAGACATGGTTAATTATCTAGGAACAAAACTATATAAGATTTCAAAATATAATAAAGCTAATGGCAATAAAATCCTTAAAGAAATCTTAGGCAAAGAAATTAAAGTTGCATCATTTGGTGATGATTATGGAGACATTGAAATGTTACAAGAAAGTGATATTGCTGTTTGTATGAAAAATAGCCAAGAAAAATTATTCTCTTATGATTTTAATGTCACTGAATTTGATAATGACAATGATGGTGTAGGTAAATGGATAGAAAAGAATATCTTAATGGACTAAGTTAAACTTAGTCCTTTTTATATAAAAAGAGGGCTTATTAGCCCTCAACCTTAGTATCTGTGTTGGAAAAAAATACTACACGATCTCCTACTAGATCATTACAATATACGACACTACCATTACTCAAAGTTTCTTTATGAGGTACAAGGCGTCCCTTGATACCTAACATTGCACCTTTTCGTACATGTTCTGCTACTATCTCAGCTGTAGTCTCCCACAATGTAACTTTTAGAAAATCAGTTTCTACACTTCCATCCCCTTTTCGAAATGGACGATTACAAGCTAAGACTAATGATAGAACTTTTCTTCCATCATCTAACTCCTTCACATCAATGTCGTGTACTAAACGACCTATTAACATAAAATAATTATACATACGGCTCCCTTCTACACATGTGTAACTAAGTTATACCATATATAATTTTATAATAATAATTTATCATAAGTGAACAAAAATTATATTACTTCACTTTTTCTCAAATTAAAACCTATAGAGTCTAAAACTAAAAAGATTTAATTAAAATAACTAAATATAAAGAAAAAACAAAAATATCAACACTATTTGTATCATTTTTATTAAAAATTTATCTATGTAATATAAATATAATAAAAATTGCCTATAATACTTATTAATTTATTAACTTTTGAGAAAACAAAGAATATATATAACAATAAAAGGTGAGAAATCTCACCTTTTAATAATTAACGTAATTTTCTTGTTGCCATTTCTAATGCGATTTTCATCATATTAGTAAATGAATTTTGTCTTTCTTCTGCTGTAGTAACTTCATGAGTAATAAATGAATCTGAAATAGTTAATAAACAAGCTGCTTTTTTACCTGTCATTTTAGCGTTAGCAAATAAAGCAAAACTTTCCATTTCAACACATTTACAACCATATTCATCTCTTAATTCTTTCCAATCATCTGGACTAGAACGATAGAATACATCAGACGAATGACAAGTTACTGGTTTTAAAGGAATATTTAACTTATCAGCAATCTTTAATAATTTTGTATTAATAGCTCTAGAGCTCTTGATTTTCTTACGACGAAGACCACATGCTACTTTAGCATAACTTGATTCACTAAAAGCATCTTCTACTAATACTGTATCATATACTTTTAAGTCTTCACTATAAGAACCAGCAGAACCAATTCTAATAATAGTATCTACATTGTAAAATTTAAATAATTCGTATGAATAAATACCAATTGAAGGCATACCCATACCTGAACCCATAACTGAAATCCAACGGCCGTTATAACGTCCAGTATATCCAAACATATTTCTAACTGTATTAAATTGTACAACATCAGTTAAGAAGTTTTCAGCAATATATTTAGCTCTAAGTGGATCACCAGGCATTAATACCACTTGTGCAATTAAATTTTCATCAGTACATCCATTGTGTGGAGTAGGGATATTTGGGTTACTCATTGTCATATTCCTCCATAATTTTTACACCAGCTGAACAACCAATACGATTAGCTCCAGCTTTAATCATTTCTTCCATATCATCTTTAGTTCTAATACCACCTGATGCTTTTACACCCATATCAGGACCAACAGTATTTCTCATAATGCTTACTGCATGGCTAGTAGCACCACCTGTACCAAAACCAGTAGATGTTTTAACGAAATCAGCACCAGCTTCTTTAGCTAAACGTGATGCAATTTCTATTTCTTCATCAGTTAAATAACAAGTTTCTAAGATAACTTTAACTAATACACCATCAGCTGCATTAACAACAGCTTTAATATCTTCTCTTACAAAATCATAATCTTTATCTTTTAAGGCACCAACATTAATTACCATATCTACTTCATCAGCACCATCAGCAATTGATTTTGTAGTTTCATATGCTTTAACATCACTTGTATTTTGACCTAATGGGAAACCAATAACAGTACATGTTAAAACACCAGAATCTTTTAATAAAGAATGAGCTAAAGCTACATAATAAGGATTTACACATACACTTTTGAATTTATACTTATTTGCTTCTGCACATAATTCTAAAATGTCTTTTTTTGTAGCTGTAGCTTTTAATATTGTATGATCAATATATTCTGCTTTTCTCATAATTCCTCCTATATATCTAACACTTTCTTAAATTCTACTTCTTTTAGTTCTAAAATTAAAGGTGAGAAATGTGTTTTAGATATAATTTTAATAATTTTTTTCATATCTTTTTGCGTTACATAGTACAAATTAGCTACATTTGACTCTATTGGATGAAAATATTTTCGAGCTTTATCTAAAAATTCATCTAATGAAATGAATGTTCTATATTTATCATCAACTATTCTAATCATATCGATAAATGCCGGTAAAACGAAAGGTTCACTTAAGTTTACATCAATACTAGTATAAACTTTTCTCTTTCCAACAACGCAATAATATTTAATATTAGGTACTTCAATCCCATTAATGCCTAATAAATCTAGTAATAGTGTTTTTTGTGATAAATAATCATATACTCGATCTAATAATTTAGAATCACACTTGTAATACTCTGCGATATGTTCAGGGTATTTATCTTTATATACTGCTTTTGAAATATTAAATGCATTTAATAATACATTTTTCTTAAAAGGAATTACATCTTTTAAAAATTCATTATATATCTTAAAATTGAAATCACGACAAATTTCTTCACATATATCTAATATCAAACTAACATTATATGATGGTGTTAGATTATCAAACTCCACATAAACATTAGTGTCAAGATACTTTGGATTTAATTTCTCAGAGCTCTTAAGCATAGCTTTAGGAGCAAGATGAAATTTTGCAGTGAAATCTAAATCTACATTATAATATACGAATGAATAGTACGAGGTACTATTTTTGGTGAAATATGGGTTAGATGTAAAAAACTTAATAAGATCTAACTGCCTATATTCACGCGTATTCTCCTTGAAAAAGTAATATCGAAACAGCATATAAATCAACCTCTTTAAAAGTATTATACCATTTTTTGCATTATTTGTATAGTTAAAATGCAATAATACCTAACAACTAATGCTTAAAACGCGCACAAACTCTCTTCGTAGTTCTAGCAAACATCAGTAAGCCTACCATTAAAAATGGTAGACTTAGCCAAATAAATTTAATAAAAGTTAATAAATTATATATTGATGCTGCTATAATAAATAAGCTTAATATTAGTAAGATTATATTACTAATCTTCGATTCATTATTCATGTAGATTATCCACTATCTTACGACAACGTGGACATAATCCATCTTCATCGACACTTTCTACAACTGTCCAGCAGCGTTCACATACATGTCCCTTTGCTTCTTCTACCAAACATTTAAATGAATCTGCTTCTTTTAACTCTAATTGAGATACAATTAATAATTGTGCTAAATTAGAATCTAAACCATTTAATAATTCTAATGTTTCTTTATCACATTCTAATGTTAATTTAGCATTAAAGCTCTTACCAATTATTTTATTAGAACGTGCTTCTTCTAGAGCTTTTAAAATGTCTTGACGAATTAACATAAATTTATCAAATTTAGCTTCTAATTTATTATCTAAGTCAACTTGTGGAGTTGGAATATTTGTTAAGTAAATATCTAATTTCTTTTCACCAGTCATAGCTTTATAAGCTTCACTAGTAGTATGAGGGATAATTGGTGTTAATAATTGTAATAAAGATAATAAGATTTGATAGAATACAGTTTGACAACTTAATCTTACTTTATCTTTTGGATCTAAGATATAAAGAATATCTTTAGTAAAGTCTAAATAGAATGAACTTAATGTATTATTAATATAAGAGTTAACTAAACGATAAACATCACCAAAACGGAATGTATCATAAGCGTCTTTAACATCTTTAATAAATCTTTGTAATTTAATAAACATATATTTATCAACATTACATAATTCATTAAATTCTAAAGAATCTTTTGGATCAAAATCACTTGTATTAGCAAGCATAAATCTAACAGTATTTCTAATCTTACGGTATGATTCACTAACTTGTTTTAATAATTCCTTACTCATAGGCATATCACTTTGATAATCAACTGAAGCTACCCATAAACGTAGAATATCTGCACCATTTTCATTACATACTTTATTAGGATCAACAGTATTACCTAATGATTTACTCATCTTTCTACCTTCTCCATCTAAAGTGAAACCATGAGTTACAACTGTTTTATATGGAGCAACACCATTCATAGATACTGAAGTAATTAATGAACTGTTAAACCAACCACGGTATTGGTCAGAACCTTCTAAATATAAATCAGCAGGGAATTTTAATCCACGACGCATTAATGTCATATAGCTTGAACCACTATCAAACCAAACATCCATAATATCTTTTTCTTTTGTAAATACACCATTTGGAGAATGAGAATTAGTATAACCTTCAGGTAATAAATCTTTAGCTTCTCTAGTAAACCAAACATTTGAACCAAATTTCCCAAATAGATCAGCAATATGTTGTAATACTACATCATCTAATACTGGAGTACCATCTTCACAATAGAAAATTGGAATTGGCACACCCCATGCTCTTTGACGACTAATACACCAATCATGACGATCTTTAATCATATTGCTCATACGAACATCACCCCATTTAGGGTACCATGTTACATTTTTAATATTTTCTAATAATTCATCTTTAATTTTATCAATTGAAGCAAACCATTGTGGAGTAGCTCTAAAGATTACAGGTTTCTTAGTTCTCCAGTCATGTGGATAACTATGGACAATCTTAATAACTTTTAGTAAGTTACCAGATGCTTCCATATCTTTCATAACTTCTTCGTTACAATCCGCATAGAACATACCTTCGTATTTACCAGCTTCACTAGTCATATAACCATGGTTATCAACCGGACATAAAATATCTAAGTTATATTGTTTACCAACTTGATAGTCATCCTCACCATGACCTGGAGCGATATGTACTAAACCAGAACCATCACTTGTAGATACATAGTCACCTAAAATACAAGGACTAACTCTGTCATATAAAGGATGTTTATATTCTAACCCTTCTAATTCAGAACCTTTCATAATCTTTAATACTTTAACTTCACCTAATTCTAATAATTCAGTTAATTTATCTTTTAATTCTAAGCCAAAGATAAATTTACCCTTACTAGTTTCAGCTAAACAGTATTCAATTAATGGACCAGCACAAACTGCCAAGTTTGCAGGAAGAGTCCAAGGTGTAGTAGTCCATACTAAAAATTTAGTACCTTCTAATTCCTTGTTATTTACAATTGGTAAACTGAAGTAAATTGATGAATCTTCTTTATCATGATATTCAATTTCTGCTTCTGCTAAAGCTGATTCACTTGATGGTGACCAATAAACAGGTTTTAAGCCTTTATAAATTAAACCTTTTTTAACCATAGCAGCAAATACTTTAACTTGGTCTCTTTCAAAATCATGTTGTAAAGTAATGTATGGATTTTCATAGTCAGCTAAAACACCTAAACGTTTGAAACCTTTCATTTGTTTAGCAACTTGCTCATAAGCATATTTTTCACAATGATCCCTAAATTCAGCAATACTTACAGTCTTACGATTAACACCTTTTTTAGTGATTGCTAACTCGATAGGTAAACCATGAGTATCCCAACCAGGAATATATGCTGAATAAAAACCATTCATATTTTTATATCTAACAATGAAATCTTTTAAAATTTTATTTAATGCATGTCCTAAATGAATTTCACCATTAGCATATGGTGGGCCATCATGTAGAGTGTATTCTCTTTTACCTTTGTTTTCTTCTAAACGTAGATTATATAAATCTAGTTCATCCCATTCTTTTTCGATTAATGGTTCTTTATTACCTAAATTACCACGCATCTCAAAGCTAGTCTTACCCATAAATAGAGTATCTTTAAAATCTTTCATAATATCCTCCTTATAAATAAAAAAAGTCCTTTTATAATAAAAGGACGAATCAATTCCGCGGTACCACCTTAATTTTGACAATAGTCAACGCTTAAAGCCTTAACGTGGCTAACGGAAATACTTTTGATATTTCATTTCAATCAGTGATCCATTTATAATCTATATCCTACCTTTCACCAATCGTAGGTCGCTATCAATAATCAACTATAAAACGTCTGATATCATCAACATTTTTATTATATCAATTTTATTACTTTAACGCAACAATAAATTAAAAATAATATTACTGTTAATATATATTTAGTTTTTAGTTTATTTAAGTAAACAAAATTAAAATAAAAGCATTTAAAATTAAGTAAATTAGTGATATAAAATAAGTAGGTTAAGAAAGAAGGTTAACTATGAAAAAAGTATTTTTATTATTTTTAGTATCATTTTTAATGATATTCACTACATCATCTTTTGCTAAAGAGATTGTCGGTCCTGGTGGTACATCTAGTGGATATAAACCTGAGTTTCAAAAAGATATATATCTACCTTTGACAACATATTCAAGAGCATACTAGGAGCGTATCTATGAAAAAAACATCATATATTATATTTGTAATTACTGTATTATCACTACTAACATATTATATATTATCTAATACAGTCCCATTTAATGTTAGAATAATCTCTCTAATAACAACGTTAGTTATTTTATCATTATCTACTATAATTTTATTAGTAATCTACAGTAAATCTAGAAATAAAGTATCTCTTGCATTAACTTCTGTAGCATTAATTAGTTTAGTTTTATTTATTGTAGATTTCATTTATGGCTATAATTTTGAATTATTTAGTCCTAGAGCAGTCTATTATTTTGACTTCTTCTGCTTTATAATTCCATTAACTTTCTTTTTATCTATCATTTTTATTAAAAAACAAAAACAATTAAATAAATAAAGTCTACTAATGAAGATATAAAAATTCATTTAAATACTCAAAATAAAAGAGGCTACAAACCTAAGATTTAGCATTTCTAAACCAAGGTTTTTAAGCCTCTTTTTATATTACTCTTGTTCGTAGAATTTGTTAATAAATTCAGTTAAAGAACCATCTTCAAAATCTACATTTCTAGCAAATAAGTAAACATAACGTTTAATTTTAACAGTTCTACCATCAAGTGCATAAGTACCACCAGCTAAGAATGCTAACAATCTATTAGTAGCTTGTGGTTCTTCACTAATACTTTCGAAATTAATTACAAGTGGTTTACCACTACGTAATTCTTCTATAAGCTCAGCTGCTCTAGAGTCTTTATTTTCCATTTCTTCAAATAAGATTAAATCAGCAGCAGTTGGTTTCTTTTCTTTTTTAAACAAACCCATAATTATTCTCCTTTATTGAACATTAAGTTCATAACTTGTGCTTTTGTTCCTTGACGTGCCATAATTAATATAGTATCTGAATAATCTTCTAGAATATTCATACGTTGAGGTGGACAAGCAATAATAGTTTGAATTGGCATAGATGAAATAAAGTCCATCATAGCACGCATTCTGTTACTATCCATCTTATCAAATACCTCATCGAACATAATTAAGCCGATAGGATCTCCACCAATACTATTAGTCTTAGTGTAAATACGTACAAATGAAGCAATAATTGCCACATAGAAAGGAACTTGGGTTTCGCCACCGGATTTTTCCTTAAATACTTTAGAGTAAGTCATAGACTCACCATCTTTATTAGTAATCTTAATATCATAATCCATATAAGTACGATAATCTGTGAACTTATTGATTGCACCCTTAGAGTTAACCTCATCAACAGTTAAGCTATCAAATAATTCCTTGATTTGTTGTTCATACTTAGCTTCAAAACTTGAAGTAAAGATACCTTGAGCATTAGTTTCAATGTCACTAGTAACCATTTCATAGAATTGTGCATATTCAGTACTACGTGGGAATATAAATTCATATGTATCATTACCAAAATGAATTTTTGATAATGTATCATTAATCTTACCAATTTCAATTTCTGCTTGTTCAATATTAGCACGTAATTTCGCAATAAAGTCTTCCTTAAAGATAAGTTCAGCATCCTCACGAGCAGAACGTACTTTTTGTTCATACTTAACAAGTTCACTCTTCTCTAATTTATATAATTCATCAAAGTATGCTTTGATTTCATTAATACCTATAGAGAAATTTGAGTCATACTTATTAATGTAATCATATTGCTTTTTAACTAATGCATCATTTAATACATCAAATGAAGTATCATTGTTATCATATTTTTGTTTATATTTATTAAATGCTTCTTTATAAGTAGCATTTTCGATTAAATCATTAAATTCTTTATTGGCTTTCTCTTTGATATTAATATCATCATTAGCTAATTCTTTTAAATCATAATCTCTTTGTTTCAATGAAGCTTCTAAATTACTAATTTCTTGATATGTATTATCAATATTTTGATCTATTCTACCAATTTCTTTAATAGTCTCAGTCTTCTTAATTTCGTTATTCTTAATAGTAGTTAAAATATGATCGTAATCTTGTTGTAATTCTTTTGTAGATAATGTATTTAGGTGTTCTTTTTGTAAATATAAACCCTTTAAAGTATCTTTTTCATATTCTAATTTAGTAGCACCTTCAACACCTACTAATATTCTATTGAAGTCTAATGAATTATATAATTCAATAGTATTTTTAACTTCATCTATACGATTAGTAATATCATGATATCTATTTCTTGCTTCAAGACCACGTTTATTCCATACATCTTGTTGAGCTAAATATGCGTCTTTACCACAGAAAGGTTTATCGATATTAGGATTTAAGGCTCTTACAGTATAACCACTATATAATAATAAGTCATTAGTAATAGATGTATTATAGTTTTCTAACTCTAATTCATTCTTACACATAATAACTTTACCACAAGTCATATTAATATAGTGTAATGCATCAACATTTTCACTAGTCATAATACTTGCTAAAGAGTTTTTATCATATGTAGTATATTGAGCAATTTGTTTAGTATTAACTAAACCTGTATTATATAGATTATATTTATTTTTAATACGAGCATAAATTTGTAATGCTTGATCAAAGTAGCGAGGTTCAACAATTAAGTTAAATCTTCTATTACCTAAAAATACTTCGATTGTATCAGCCCATGCTTGATCTTTTATTTCAACAAGTTCAGCAAAGATAAATACTGGAATATCATAATTATAGATACGTTTTAAAGATTCAACTAATTCTCTTCTTAATCTTACTAATGCATCAGGGAAATTAATTTGATTATATTGTAATTTCTTTAATGTATCAGTGATTTCCTGTACTTCTTCTACAATCTCTTGTCTTTCACTATTTAGGGCACCTAACTTTTGGTTAGCTTCTTGTTTATATTCATCAACTAAAGATTTAGCTTGTGATAATTTTAGTTTAGTCATTTCTACTTCATTATTATTTAAGTTAACTAAACTCATATTACCTATTTCATCAAATATCTTTTTATTAACTAATCTTCTTAAACTATTAACACGATCTTTAAAATTAGCAGTATCTTTTAAGAATACTAAATTATCTGCTTCAAGTTCTTCAATATTTCTTTCTCTTACTTCAATCTCACGGCTTAAGTTTTCACTAACTCTAAATGTATCATCTGTACTAAGAGCATTATATACTTCTTTACTACGTTGATTTAAAGCATTAATTTCTCTTTCAATATTTCTTAATTCAGTTTCTTTATTAGCTTTCTTTACTTGATCATTATCAATATTATTTTTTAAATCTACAATATCTAATTTAATCTTTTCTACTTCAAATAATACAGCTAAATATTTACGATAATTTTGTTCATCCATAATCTTTGCTAATTCATTATATGTAGTAGTAATTTCAGTTAAATCAGTTATTTTATCTTTAATTAAATTTAAAGTTGTTTCTAATTCTTTATATGATCTAATTGTATCTTTGATAGCTGTTACATCAATTTCTTTTTCTTCTAAGACATTTTGGTAAATAAATTCTTTAACATCACTAATTGGTTTAAATGCTAAAGCCTTAGGTATTAATTTAAAGAAATCTTCATTAATAGAACCAAAAGCATTTCTAAAACCACGTTTAGCTTCTTTCTTAGTTAAATAGAAATCAAATTCAGGATGTGCTTTTCTAAATTGAACTGTAGATAAAATAATATTTTCTTCATTAGTAAACCAATTATTTTCTATTTTAGAGTTTACTTTATAGAATAATGTTTTAACTGGCATCATATCACCAAATGCATCTATTACAGCACCTACAGTGAAATATTCTTCTGTCTTTTCATCATAAAATTCAAGCGAAACATGACCAGTAACATCACCATCACGTAAATATTCTTTATCATCTAAACCTAGTTTACATTTTACATAACCTTTAAGATCACGTTTACTCTTATCATTAGCCGCCATATTAAAGTTTGTATCACCTGCAGTAATAACAAACATAATAGCATCCATAATAGTAGACTTACCACTTGCATTAGGACCAGAAAGTAAAATATGACCATTAACATCAATTGTTTCATTAGTTAAATAATGCCAATTGATTAATCTAATCTTAGTTAGCTTCTTCACTTTCGTCTCCTCCTTGTGCAATTCTTAAAATAGTTTGATATACAGTATTAATATCTTCACTTCTAACTGCTAATAAAATAGTAGGCATTATAACAATTCGACAACTTGATGTAGTTAAATCACCTGTAGCCTCTATTAAATTATAACGTCTAAATAAGCGAAGTGAATTTAATAAGTCTGTTTTATTTAACTTTCTCTTAATTTCTAATAAATCATATTTTTCATGTATATCCATAACTTGACATACAATCATTTCATTTAAAGATGTTTCTTTTAACTTTTCATTATATAATAATCTTAAAATAAGTAAGATAATAGATTCATCTCTTTTTAGTTTTAATGCCATATTAGAACTTTGACCAGTAAGCATTACAGCACCTGTTTGTGTATTAAGGTCTAATTCAAAGCCTAATATTTTAAAGAATTCATCGAATAAGTCTTTATAACTCATTAAGAAATAATAGGCTTCTTTATTATCCTTTTTATCTCTTGCTAAAAAGTTATGTGATAAAAGCTTATTACAAACGTCTCTAAATAGATTTTGTTGACCAACGGTCATTTTTTCTAAGCCTTCAAGCATGACTATTTACATCTCCTTCTAATAATAAAATCACGCATATTTACATGTTTGCTGTAAATTCTACGGTCTAAAATTTCTAATTCATATTTTTCATCAGTTTCAAGTACATAAAGTATCGCATAAATTGCTAACATACAAGTACGTACATCAACTTCTCTGGTGATCACATCGCTACCATATAAAGTATCATCGTTCATATTTTCATTGATGAACACTTGGATATCAGTTTCATCATATGGGGCTTTATATGTATCTAAGAAATCAGCATTAATATCAAAACCTTCTAATCTAGAATCATCTAATAATAGATTATAATTACGTTTATAATTTCCTCTAGGGAAATATAGAGAATTTTCTGATAGTGGTTTAATAGTATTTAAATTATATGTATCAGCAATAACTTTTAATGCTTTATCAATATGATTGTCCTTATTTTCATCATGAACATATCTTAATATTCTGTTAAGTTTACCAATTAAATTATCATCTTCACTTAATAAGAACTTAATCTTTGCAATTGTAGAATTAATATATGTCTTACTCTTCTCATCAATTTCAGAAATATAATCATCTAATGAATTAAAGATATCAATCATTTCATCAATTGTACTATTAGCTTTTTCTAAAGCTCTATCATGAGGTAACTTTGAGTAACTCTTACTTAAAGCTTCCATTATTACCATATCTTCTTGATAACTTTCTAACTTAGATACAATCTTTAATCTGTAACGATTAATATTATCACTCATCTTAAGTTTAGCATAACCATTATCTATAAAGTCCTTACGATAACTTACTAAGTTCTCCATTAAGTCTTTAACCTCTGTTTGATCAAAGACAGTACTAATATATGTTTTAAGTCTAGAATCTAATTTTCTAATACCTCTAATTAATAACTTAGTATTTCTAATAACTTCATCTATTACAAATGAATAATCAAATGTTTCATTATTATTTAATAATGTATAGATAGTGTAAATATACCCTTGATATTCATGATGATCATAATCATAATCATCTTCATAACCTTCATATTGATACATTGGACAAATATCTTGTAATGCTTCACACATCGTAATACCATAATCAGTAAAGTTTAATATTTCTATATATTCATTAGTGACATCAATATATATCCATCCACACTCTTCAAATCTACGTAATGCATAATTAACAAGTTCACGCTTAGTTTTAACATCAGCTTCATCATCATTAGTATCTTCATTAGTGTAATCATAGTCCTTGTTATCTAAAAAATGGACTAACTCATCTGCTACTATTTTCTTTTCAATACCAATAATAGAACCTTCTTCATAAACTCTGAATGCTTCTAATAACAAATTAGTATAAATACGCTTGTTTTTTGAAGATAAAAGTGAAAAAAAATTTTCTGGAATAATATCAAATAAATCCACTTTATTCACCTCCGCAATACTAATTTATTATACCATAATTTATGTAAAAAGCGTTTTATTTTTTTAATTTTCACAACATTTTCACAAAAAAAGTACTAGCTTTTAGTACTAGTACTTAATATTGTTAATTATTAAACTCATCTTGGTATATTAGACGATATAATTCATTGTTTTTAATTAATTCTTTATGCTTACCAATACCATTAATTTCCCCATTATTAAATACTATAATATATGAGGCATTACGTATAGTACTTATTCTATGGGCAATAGTAATACATGTTTTATTTTCTAATAATTTTATAGTAGTATCATTAATTAATTTCTCAGTTCTTAAGTCAAGATTACTTGTAGCTTCATCCATAATCACTAGTGGATTATCCTTAGCCAAAGTTCTAGTTAATGCAAGTAACTGAGATTCACCATAACTAATACTGTTGTTGTTCACAATAGTATTATAATTATTTTCATACTTACGAACAAAAGAATCATAGTTAGTTTCTTTAGCATAATTAACTACTTCTTCTAATGATAGATTATTACTATAATTAATATTATTATATACATTATCATTAAATATATATGAATCTTGTAAAACAATAGATATATGATTACGTAAGTAAGCTAAATCATATTCATATAAACTAATATCATTTATTAATATACTACCTTTTTCAATTTTATAAAATCCTAATAATATATTTATAAGCGTTGTCTTTCCACTACCAGTCTTACCAACAATTGCTACCTGATCATTTTTATTAATCTTAAATGATACATTATTTAAGATATATCTATCACTATCTGCATACTTAAAGTATACATTTCTAAACTCTATAGTATCTATATGCTCTAGTTTTACATTACCAAGATTTTCTTCCTTCTTTAAGTCAAGAATTTTAAATACTCTCCTAGCACTAGCTATAGTATTAGCTAATTCACCAACTACCATCGAGCAGTCGTTAAATGGTTTAGTATAAGACTGTGTATAATTTAAAAATACTTGTAGTGTACCAATAGATAGGCCAAAATATATTGCATTATATAATCCATATAAAGTTATAGCTGCATAAATTAAAGCATTAATAAATCTAGTTATAGGATTAATTAAAGCTCCTAAGAATTGGGCTTTAAACCCTACTTCATTTAATTCATTATTTAAATTAGTAAATTTACTAATTGTTATATTTTCATAGTTATCACAAATAATACTATCATGAATCTCAAACGCTTCATTTATAAGACTACTCATCTTAGATTTAATCTTTGTTTGCTTTTGCATTGTTTTATATATTTTCTTACTTATCAAGGAAGCAAATGCTAAAGATAATGGTGTTAGGACAAATACTAAGATACCGATCTTATAATTTAATGTTAACATTATAACAAGTGTAGTAATAATTGTAATAATACCATTAACTAGATTTGTAAGAGATTGTAGTGATGTATCACCAATCATATTAACATCTAAAGTATAGGTAATTAATAAATCACCTTCGCTATAGTTATATATATCACTAATAGGTACTTCTAGTAGTTTTTCAATCATTAAATGACGTAGTTTAGTAGTAATATTATAACTTATTAAATTCATTAGATATGTAGATATAAATAATGATAAAGATGTAATTACTATAATAATTACTAATGGATATAACTTTAATAATAGATTATTAATATTTATATTACTAATATTATCAATTATATTACCTAAATAAATAGGGATAAATAAAGTACCTAATACAGATATAATTGATAATAATAGGGCAAAAATAAATTTAAATTTATTAATTAATAATAATTTTAATACTCTTTTTAATACTTGTTTATTATTCATGATAATCACCTATTAAATCCTTAAATAAATCATTATTACTTAATAAGTTATCATAAGTATCAAAACCTACTAATTCACCATTATCAAGTAATAATATTTTATCACTTTGTTTTAAAATTTTACGATTATCTGTTACTAGTATTATTGTTACATTTAAATTCTTTAAATTATTTAATACTTTTTTAGTAGTTAGATTATCTAAACCTGCTAAAGTCTGATCTAGTAATAATATTTTAGAGTCTCTATGTAATGCTCTAGCTAGTAACACCCTCTTCTTTTCACCACCACTAAGGTTAGTACCTCGATCAAGGATTTGTTCACCAAGCTTATCACTTTTTTTATTAATTACTTCCTCAGCACAAGAAGCTTTTAAATAATCTTCATTTATTTCGTTATTACTACCAAAAATAATATTATTATTAATAGTATCATTGATTAACATATTCTTTTGTAAAGCATAACTTATAATATTATAATAATCATCCTTATTATAACTTTCTTGATTTATACCCAAGATATAAACATTACCACAATCTTTAGTTAAAATATTAGCTAAAATATTTAATAAAGTTGTCTTACCACTACCAGTTGTACCAACTAAAGTAATAAATTCACCATTATTAACCTTAAAACTTATATTCTTTAATACTAAATCACTATCTTTAAAAAATCTATATGATACATTATTAACATCTATAACACTATCATTATCATTTAATATTTCTTCTTTATTAAAATTAATGATATTATTATAATCTAATAATTCATTAACTCTACTAGCTGAACTTATAGCTTTTCCAAAGGTAATAATTAAGTTACAAACTACCTGACTAGCTATTAATATTTGATTTAAATAACTTATTAAAGCTAGTATATCACCAGGTAAGATAGAGTTATTTTCAATTAAGAAATAACTTATAACAACTCCAATTGCCATAGTAATATTTATTATTAATATTGAACTAGGTGATAAAATAGCCTGTAGAAAAGATACACTTTTATTCTTACTATATAATTTATCTAGAGCCTCATCTGTCTTTTCTTGGTGGTCTTTATAACTAGCATTAGTTCTAATTAGGTAACTACCACCTATATCTTCTTTAAATAACATACTCACATTATCTAATTCTTTTAAAGAATTCTTATTATATGGTATTGTACGTAACATAATAAATAGTATTACACTAAGTAAAATAACACTTGATATTAATACTATTAAACCAAAATTAATATTCATAATAAAGGACATTATAATTGAACCTATTACAATAAATGGAGCTCTAATTACTAGTCTTATAAGCATTGCTACACTGTATTCTAAATTTTTAATATCATTATTAATAATAGACGCTAAACGAGGAACTTTAAAATAATCAAAATTTTCTTTATTTAAGTTTATTGCCTTTGTGTAAACATCATTTCTAAGTCTTGTACCAAAGCCTTGACTTGCTCTGGATGCATAATACTGACATATTAATGTACTTGTTAACCCTGTTATAGCTAAAACAATTAAGATAACAAACATTCTTAAACAATAATTAAAGTCACTTTGCATGAAACCTTTATTAATCATACTAGCTATTACAAGAGGTACAAATAACTCAAATACCGCTTCTAACAATTTAAAGAGAGGTCCTAAGATGACCTCTTTTTTATAGTATTTTAAATACTTACGATAAAGTTTAAACATTTTTCTTCTCGCTTAATGTTTGTCTTGTCTTATTTTGGATTGATTCCTTCTTTTGAATTTCTTCATTGGAAACCATAAAATCAATTACTTGTTTAATATATTTACATAAAGCAGAATCTTCTTGGTAGTTAGCATTACATACAAAGTTTATACGTTTATCCTGTAATAATTTTAATGTTACTTCTTTATTATTAGTAACAGCTATACTCTTTCCACCCTTATCTTTAACAATTTGCATACATGGAATATCAGTTAAACCATCACCAATATAAATCATATTACGATACATAACATGTCGTTCATTATCTTGAATATCAGTATTTAGTTTTTCATCATCTAAAATATCAAAAGCACCTTTTGAAATTCTAAATACATATTGTGTCTTATTAGTATAATTAATAGCTACCTTAGGCCAAATAGGTTCTAAAGTTTGGTCATCATAAACAAATTCACAAGCATAAATTTCTTTAAATTTGTCACTTATAGATGTACCTTCAATAATTTCTTTAGTACCTGAAGATATGATATAGTGTTCTATTTCGCAGTCTCTTTCTAAACCATATGCATTAATACGGTCAAACCAAGTAGTTACACCATCAAAAAATTTAACAGATTTACCTAATGAATTTAGGTATTCTTTAGTTAACTTTATATTATTTTTCTTACATTCTTGAACCATTACTAACATATAGGCAAGGATCTTATCCATACCATTTTTACCGCCTATAACACCAGTTTTTCCCCAAAACTCGCCAGCAGTTAAACCTAAATTAGGAATAAATTCAAATTCTTGCATATCATGAGTTGATAATGTTTTATCAAAGTCATACATAATTGCAATACGATGTTTAGCCATAAAATCACCAACCTTACTTAATTATAACTTAAAATACATAAGATAAGCAATAAATTATTGAAAATATTTGCATAAAACAGAAAAAAGAAGCTGTTTTTAGTCAGCTTCTCTTAATCTTTGTAATTCTTTTTCAAAATATGTAGGTAATTCAGTTTCAAATTCCATATATTCATTAGTACGAGGATGTATAAAACCAATTTTTTTAGCATGTAAATATTGTCCTATATCCCCATATATTTTGCGTGGACCATATAATGGATCACCTAAAATAGGTTTTTTGATATATTGCATATGCACTCTTATTTGATGTGTTCTACCTGTCTCTAAGACACACTCAACTAATGTGTGATTCTTAAATCTTTCAAGAACTTGGAAATGTGTAATTGCTTCCTTACCATCTTTTACTACTGCTTGCTTCTTACGATCTTTAGGATCTCTACCAATAGGTGCATTTATACGACCTCTATCTTCTTCTATTACACCACAACAAATAGCATAATATTTACGACTTAATGTATGATCTTTAAGTTGTAGAACCAGTTTATTATGTGCATCATCATTTTTCGCAACTATTAATAATCCAGATGTATCTTTATCAATTCTGTGTACAATTCCAGGTCTATTTACCCCATTAATACCACTTAAGTTATCAAGTTCATACATTAAACCTTGTACTAATGTATTAGTATTATGTCCAATTGAAGGATGTACTACCATACCTTTTGGTTTATTAATTATAGCTATATCATCATCTTCATATATAATATCTAAGTTTAAATTCTCAGCTTCAATTTCTAATTCAACATTCTCTGGTACATTAAATAATATTTTATCACCTAATTGTACTTTATATGAACATTTAGTAGGTTTATCATTTACTAAAATATTATTATTATCAATGTTTTCTTGGATATATGCACGTGAATATTCATCAAATAAAGCTAAGGCTTTATCAAGTCTTAATCCCACTTTACCTTCATCAATTATGTATTCTTTTTGCATTTTTGTCTTCTTTCCTCTAAGAAAATAATATCAATTGCTAAAACAATGACACCAACTACCAACAATACATCAGCTATATTAAACACAGGATAATGATAACTTCCAAATCTAAAACTTAGCATATCAATTACACCTTGTCTAATACCAAAAACTGTCATAAAACGATCAATCATATTACCGATTGCTCCAGCAATTATTAATACTAGTGATATAGAAAAAACAGGTTTTTTCTTATAATCATTATTTGCTGCAAAGTATGTCGCAACACTTGCACCAATTAAACTAATGCAAGCTAATAATAGCGTATTATTTTCACCTACACCCCATGCAGCACCCTTGTTATATACTTTTTCAATATAGAAAAAGTTATTAATAATTGTAATTGGTTTATTAACATTATTTTCAACTAAAATTTTAGTTACTTGATCTAGTAAAATTAAAGCGACAACAGATACAAACGTTATTACGAAGGTAATAATCTTTTCTTTTTTAGTCATTGTATCCTCCAAATATAATATTAATTTTATTCATTTGTCTATATTTTACTTTAGCAGCATCAAACATTCTTCTTGAAGCTACATTACTTTTACTGTCACTATATTTATCTTCTAAATATATAATTTCTTTAATTCCTGCTTGAATAATTAATTTAGCACACTCATTACATGGAAATAATGTAACATACATCTTACATCCATCTAACTTTGTAGTAGAATTTAAGATTGCATTAGGTTCAGCATGAACAACATAAGGATATTTATTATCTAAATATTCATCATTATTGTTTTCCCAAGGGAATTCATCATCCTCACAACCATAAGGAAATCCATTATATCCAATACCAACAATACGTTTTGCTTCATTAACTATACAAGCACCAACTTTAGTATTAGGGTCCTTACTTCTATAACTAGAAAGTAAGGCAACACCCATAAAATATTCGTCCCAATCAATATTTCTCTTCATAATATTATGGATTTAAACGATCTGGTCCTCTAAAGATGAACATTGCATCTTTGATACCTTCATTAAATAAAATCATTGTAATACGGTCAACACCGATACCAAAACCACCATGAGGAGGACAACCATATTTAAAGAAATCTAGGTAGAACTTAACATCTTCTTCTAAACCTTTTTCTTTAGCTTGAGCACATAAAATGTCGTATCTATGTTCTCTTTGTGCACCAGTAGTAATTTCACAACCCTTCCAAATTAAGTCATAACCACATGGTACACCCTTCTCATCGCGCATATGATAGAAAGCTCTCTTTTCAGCACTATATCCAGTAACAAATAAGAACTCATGACCATATTTTTCCATACTGAATTTTTCACACATTCTTTCACCTTCAGTAGTTAAATCACCTTTTTCTTCTTCAGGTACTTTATAACCATAACGTGATTCTAATTCATCATATAAGTCATGTAAATCAATTCTAGGGAATGGAAGAGTTGGAACTTTAACTTCTATACCAAATACTTCAAGAATTTCCTTACCATATTTGTCTTTTACACCTTGTAATGCAAATGTTAACATTTCTTCTTCCATCTTCATTACATCTTCATAAGAATCAATATATGAGAATTCTAAGTCAAAACCAGTAAACTCAGTAGCATGTTTTCTAGAAGCAAATTTTTCAGCTCTAAATACTGGACCTGATTCAAATATACGTTCAAAACCAGCTGCCATAGCCATTTGTTTATAGAATTGTGGTGATTGTGCTAAATATGCATTACGATCAAAATATTCAACCTTAAATACACCAGCACCTGATTCAGACTCAGCACCTACTAATTTAGGTGTATGAATTTCAGTAAAGTCTCTATCAACTAAGAAACGACGACATTCATTAACAAAATGAGATTGAACTTTAAACATTAATGTATTTTTATCAGTTCTTAAATCTAACCAACGATAATCAATACGTAAATCAATATTAGTTTCTTGACCTTTTGGTGCTACGATTGGTGAAGGTTCAGCAATACTATAGATTTCAATAGTATCAGGATACATTTCTTGGTTATTTAATTTAACATATTCACTATGTACAATAGGACCAGTAGCACTAATTACACTACCATTAGTAATCTTGTCTAATGTATCACATAATTCTGGATGTTTTTCTTTTTCAATAGTTAATTGTAACTTACCAGTAACATCCTTTAATACGATAAAACACATTGCTTTTTTATTACGAATAGTTTCAACGAAACCAGCAACTGTATTTACTTCTTCTAATTTAATATTTTTAATATTAACTCTCATAATTATTTTTGCTCCTTACAATGCATACATGCTGTCATAAATTTTGATACTAAATATTCTTTAACTTCATCTAGTGATACTGTTACTTGTTCTTTAGTATTATTATTCTTTACATTAATAACATTATTTTCTAATTCATTTTCTCCTAAAATTAGAGTAAACATACTATTATTATTATCCGCTTCTTTAAATTGTGCTTTTAATGATCTACTCTTAAAGTCCATATCAACAGATAATCCAGCTTCTCTTAGGTTTGCCATTAAGGTAAATGCTCTATCACTTGCTTTATCACCTAAAGCAATAATAAATGCATGTAATGTTTTATCTTTAACTAACTTTTTACCCTCATTTTCTAAAGCTAATAATAAACGATCTATACCAAATGCTAAACCAACAGCACTAGTCTCAGGACCACCTAAATCACTAACTAAACTATTGTATCTACCACCAGCACAAATTACATTTTGTGCACCGAACTCAGAAGAAGCATATTCAATTTCAAAAACTGTATTTGAATAATAATCTAAACCTCTAACAAGTTTTTCATCAACAATATATTCAATATTTAATGAATCTAGTAATCTCTTAACATGATCAAAATGTTCTTTACTACTATCATTTAAATAATCACTAATCTTAGGTGCATTAACTAGTACAGGATTGTTTTTATCTACTTTACAGTCTAATATTCTTAGTGGATTTTTTTCTAATCTAGTATGACAATCAGAACATAAAGTATCTAGGTTTTTACTAAAGTAATCAACTAATACTTCACGATAACGATCACGTGATTCTTTATCACCTAATGTATTTAGTCTAACTCTAATATCTTTTAAACCTACCGCTTTTAATAAATTAATAGCTGTAGTTATGATATCAACATCAAGTAATGGTGAGTCACTACCAAAAGCTTCTAGACCAAATTGTGAAAATTGACGATATCTTCCCTTTTGTTGTCTTTCATATCTGAACATTGGTCCTAAATAGAATAATTTTGTAATACCACTAGTAGTATATAACTTATTTTCTATATAAGCTCTTACTACACCTGCAGTACCTTCTGGTCTTAAAGTCATCTCTCTATTACCACGATCAATGAAATCATAAGTCTCTTTATTAACCATATCTGAAGAATCTTTTTCATCTCTATGGAATGTTTTAGCAGTCTCAAATATTGGTGTTCTAATTTCTTCATAGTTTGACAGTACACATATACGACGCATTACTTCTTCAATCTTCGCCCAAGAACGAGATGTGTCAGGTAAAACATCATATGTACCTTTAGGTTTACTAATCATAAATAATCTCCTTTCTAATAAAAAAAGCCCCTAGAATAATCTAAGGACGTAATATACGCGGTGCCACCTTAATTCTGATATAAAAATCAGCTCTTTAACCGTTAACGCCTGGTACGATAATACTTAAAGGGTGTCTCATTTAGAAAATCTAGTCAATGCTTTCACCATCCATTGTCGCTAAAATAATAGAAAATTTCTAAATTTTTCCTTATATAAATTATAACACAAAAATAACAGTAGATTCAATCTAATATTATTTCTTTACTTCAAAAAATAAAACCTTTTTGCTGCCATATTTCTTTTCTTTTAATAAAGCAACATTTTCTAATTCTAAAGGTTTAATAGCACTAGACATTTCAAAAGAAATTATTGTACCGTTCTTACTAGCTTTACTATTACAAATAGCTTCTAACATTACCTTTAAATCAACATCTTTATATGGTGGATCTACAAAGATGTAATCAAAAAATTTATTAGTATTCTTTAAAAATTCTAAATAATCTAGCTTTGTAATACTATATTCATCAATACCTAGAGTATCTAGGTTTTTCTTTACTGTATTTAATGCTTTATTATTTATATCATTAAAATGTGCCCAACTAGCACCTCTAGAGATGGCCTCAATACCCATTGAACCACTACCAGCAAATAAATCAAGTACACTCTTACCATAGATTTTAGGACCTATACTATTAAATATTGCTTCTCTAACTCTATCTTGAGTTTCTCTAGTTGTTTCTAAATTCGTAATTTCAATAATTCTATGTCTATATTTACCAGCTACTACTCTCATTATATCTCCTAAAAAAAGAGGGACACTATGGTCCCTTTATAAACTATTTAGCTAGGAAGTCGTGAAGAACTATAAGTCTTCAGAGAGAATCCTCTCTTAGTTAGTTGATTAGACTCCTAATGTTATACAAAAGGCTTGCACACAAACTAACTCTCAGATTCAAATTAATAAATGTTTGGGTTCCACGGGTTTCTCCCTAGCAACCTTATAATAACATAATAGAAACTAAATGTAAAGCGATTACACATGAAGAATAGCATGAAAGTATTTACATATAATATAAATTATATATAAATATTACAATTATAATTGAAGAAAAAGACCAACTTTTGTTGGCCTTTAATTTATTACTTGCTTAATAAAGCGATGATTTCATCTTTCTTTAAAGTAGAATAGCCTTTGATTCCTCTTTCTTTACACATAGCTTTTAAATCAGCTAATGTTAATGAAGATAAATCACAAGTTTCTTCTTCGACTACTTCTTCACAAGCACATTCTTCACAGTTGCATGCATATTTAGCTAAGTCAGCTGCATGGTTAGCAGATCTTTCAGCTTTTGGAGCAGCTTTGATGAATAATGATTCAGCTTTAGGTTGAGCAACTTTGTTTGCTAAAGCATTTTTAGCGATTTCAACTAATTTAACGAAACCTGCTGCATCGTTTACTGCCATTTCAGCTAACATTTTACGGTTAACTTCAACACCAGCAACACTTAAACCGTTAATGAAACGAGAATATTTGATATCGTTTAATTGGCAAGCAGCGTTAATACGTTGAATCCATAATTTACGGAATTGACGTTTACGATCCTTACGGTCACGGTATGCATAAGCTAATGAACGCATAACTTGTTCATGAGCAGTTTTATATAATGTATGTTTAGAGCCATAGTAGCCTTTAGCTAATTTTAATACGGCTTTACGTCTTCTACGTGCGTTATATCCACCTTTTACTCTTGGCATTTTCTTTTCCTCCTACTATAGTTATTAGCGCATGTTGCTGATTAAGCTGTTAATACGCTTTTCATCAGAACTATGAACTAAACCAGATTTGTGTAATTGTTTATTTTGCTTATGAGTTTTGTTTGTTTTTAAATGGCCTACATAAGCATGACCACGTTTGATTTTACCTGTAGCAGTGATTTTAATTCTTTTCTTTAAACCACTATGTGTTTTTTGTTTTGGCATAATAATTTCTCCTTTTATTTATCTTTTTTTGGTGCGATGGTTGCAAACAACAATTTACCATCAAGCTTAATATCACTTTCAAGAGTTGAACAATCAACTAATGATTCAACAAATTTTTGAATAACTTCTTTAGCTAGATCTTGACGACCAATCATACGACCTTTTAATCTTAAAGTAATTTTAATCTTATTACCTTTTTCTAAGATAGTTCTAGCTTTATTAGCCTTTGTTTCAAAGTCATGCTTCTCAATTGTTGGGCTTAATTGAATTTCTTGAACTACTATAGTTTTTTGTTTTTTCTTCATTTCCTTAAGCTTCTTTTGTTGTTCAAAACGGAAACGAGAATAATCCATCATTTTAGCAACGGCTGGATTTCCATCTGGTGAAACTAAAACTAAATCTAATCCTCTATCATAAGCTTCTTGTAAAGCTTTCTTACGAGGAAGAATACCTAATTTTTCACCTGTGTCAGTAATAACTAACATTTCATTAATACGAATACTTTCGTTAACCATTTCTTCTGGTTTCTTTAAATTGCTAATGTTTACACCTCCATCACTATTTCATTAGCAAATAAAAAGGGACACAAAAAGCGCCCCTGTAAATACATAGAATTATACCTACGTGACCTTTTTGCCTACCAAACTACTTATCAGTCAGGCGAGAGCGTGCTCTTCTTTTCACCTTTTTATTAACAAAGTAATTATAATACAAAACAAGATATAATGCAATAGTTTAATTAAAAAAAGTCGAAAATATGTATATAATAAGGAATAATATGGTATACTATAAGAGGAATAAATGAGAGGAATGATGATATTATGGCATTTGATGGTATATTTTTACATAAGTTAATGAGTGAATTTGATGTAATTAAATCAGGTCGTATATCTAAAATATATGAATTAACCGATTCTTCTTTTATGTTAACAATAAGAGCAAATCGCCTAAATTATAACTTAATATTAAATTTAAATGCACAAACTTCAAGAATACACTTAACTAATATGAATTATGAACACACTACTATGTCTAAACCTTTTAGTTTATTATTAAAAAAACAAATCGAAGGATATTTTATAAGTGATATTTATCAATATGAATCTGATAGAATTGTAGTTTTAAAACTTGAAGGCTTTAGTGAAATGAAAGACCGTCAAACTAAGTACCTAATTGTAGAAATAATGGGGCGTTTCAGTAATCTTATTCTTACAAATGAAGAGTTTATAATTATAGATTCACTACATCATGATGGTATTAGTGAATTTAATCGAATTATACTACCTAATGTAACATATCAATACCCAGTAACAGCTAAAATTAATCCTTATACTTTAACAAAAGATGAATTAGGTAAAGTATTAGATACTATTACTACACCTAAAGATTTAATTACATCTTTTTTAGGTACTTCTTATACTTTTGCTAACAAGGTTTTTAGTAATGATAATAAATTAAATAATTTCTATGATTTATTATATAACATTAATAATCCTGTTACTTACATAGAAAAAGATAAACTTGATTTTTATTTTGATAATGATAATCCTACAAATAAATATGATACTTTATCAGAATTACTAGATAATGTTTACTATGAATTAGACCGTACTGATCAAGTTAAAAGAGCATCTAATGACTTGTTGAAATTTATTAATCGTCAAATAAATAAATTTACTAAAAAAATAGAAAAACTTAACGATGAGAGAAAAATAGCTTTAGAGTGTGAAGAATATAAACTATATGGTGAATTATTACTTTCTTATCCTAATTTAAAAGAGAAAACCAATAAAGTAGAAGTTTTAAATTATTATACTAATTTAAACGTATTAATACCTCTTGAAGAAAAATATAATGTCTTAGATAATAGTCAAAGATATTATAAAAAATATCAAAAATTAAAAAAATCTATAGCTTACATAGATGAACAATCAGCTATTGCTTCTAAAGAACTTGAATATTTCAAATTATTAAAAACACAATCAGAATTAGCTGGTGTAAATGATATTAAGGAAATTATTGATGAACTAATTGATAATAAATACCTATTTGAACAAAAAAAGAATAATAAAAAGAAACAAAAGCCTAATATTACTACATATAAATATAATGATAGCATTATTTATGTTGGTAAAAATAACTTACAAAATGAATATATTACACACCAGCTAGGTAAAGCTAATGATTACTGGTTCCATGTAAAAGATGCCCCAGGCTCACACGTTGTAATTCATAGTCCTAATCCATTAACTGAAGCAGAAATTAGACTATGCGCTAACCTTGCTGCATACTTCTCCTTCTACAAGGATTCTAGTTCTGTTAGTGTTGATTATACTTTAGTAAGAAATATTAAAAAAATTCCAGGTCATAGAAATTGTTTTGTTAGATATAAAGACGCTAAAACAATTTATATTGATCCAAATTATGACGAAATTAAAACTCTTAAGGAGGCAAAATAATGAACGCATATAAAAAATTTGCATATTGTTATGACGAAGTTATGCAAGAACTTGATTATCATCTATGGGAAGAATTTACATTACCATATTTAAAACAAGGAGATAAAATTTTAGACCTAGCGTGTGGTACTGGTACATTTTTATCTATTATGCATTTAAATGGTTATAAATGTGAAGGTTTAGATTTATCTGAAACTATTATCGAAATAGCCAAAGAAAAAGCGAAACTAAACCGTTTTGATATTAAATTTCATGTAGCTGATATGACTAACTTTAAATTAGATTCTAAATTTAATGTTATAACTTGTTACTTTGATTCTGTTAATTTCTTAGAAGATAAAAATGATTTAAAACGTATGTTTAAAACTGTTTATAATCACTTAGAAGATAATGGATATTTTATATTTGATACATTTAGTAAAACATTAATGAAAGAATATGAAGGTAACGTGACTCTTGAAGATCACGAATCATTCAAAATTGATTGGCGAACTAAACTATTATCTAATAAATCATTAGAACATACTATTAAAATTACTGAGTTTGATGATTGTTATACTGAAAAGTATCGTGAACACTATTATGAATTTAAAGATTTTGATTTAACCGGATTTAAACTTATTAAAATAGCTGGTGACTTTAATGATGATTTAGAACCAACAGATGAACGAATCTTATATGTATTACAAAAAATTGCATTATAAAAAGGAGGTAGCCCTCCTTTTTATATTACCTTAGAACATAGTTCTCCACTATATTTCAAAAACATTATATAACTTTATCTAGACAATTTTTTATCATGTATTTCAAAATCTTTAATAATTAGAACTTAGTATTTGAATTATAGAACGCAGTTAGTAATTCTATCATACTATTAATGTCTTCTTTACCACATAACTCAGTTGATGAATGCATTGCTAATTGAGGTAAACCAATATCACATGAATGTAGACTAACTTGTGTATTACTAATATTACCTAATGTAGAACCACCACGAACATCACTACGATTTGTAAATGCTTGTAGTTTTACATTTGCCTTTTGGGCAATCATTCTTAAATGGGCACCACATAAACCATCAGTTGTATAACTTTGGTTAGCATTATACTTTAAAACAATACCACCATTTAAATATGTATTATTTAATTGATCAGTCTTTTGTGGCATATTTGGATGTACAGCATGTGCATTATCACATGATAACATAAATGTATTAGAATACATCATTTGTTTTTGTTCTAAATTAATATTAAGTTTATATAATAAACGTTCTAAATTATTACTTAAGAAATCACTAGCTGCACCTTGACGTGTATGACTACCAACTTCTTCATTATCAAAACAAACAAATACATTTATACGATTATCATTATTTGATCTTAAGAAACCTTCCAAAGATGTGTATGCACAAGCTAAATCATCAAGTCTAGGTGATAATATGAATTCATCATTGTAACCAACAATCTTAGCTTTTTCTCTATTTACTAGGAATAAATCGTAATCTAAAATATCTTCTTCTTTAATATTCAAGTTTTCACTAATAATTTTATTAATATTTAGTCCACTACCACTCATACCTAGTATTGGTAACATATTTTCTTGTGGATTATATTGCATGCCTTTAGCAACCTCAGGGTGCATATGTGGAGCAATATTAGGAATTACTAAGATATCTTTATCAATATAAACATAGCGTGTAACAACTTCATTATTTTCTTTTATTAATACTCTACCTGCAAAAGATAAAGGTCTATCTAACCAAGTAGATAAAATAGGACCACCATATACTTCAGTATTTAATTTTAAATATTTACCATTATCAATTAAATTATTTGGTTTAATCTTAAATGTAGGTGAATCACTATGACTACTAGTAATATTAAATCCTGTAAGCTTGCATTTATTACTATTAGAAAGTTTAAAAGCTAAAATAGAAGTATTATTTCTTTTAACATAAAATTTATCACCACTTAGATTCCACTCGCTGTTCTCTTTTAATTCAGTAAAACCATTTTGACGTAATTCTGATTCTAAAGTATTTATTGCATGATATGCAGTAACTGCACAATTCATAAAATCTAAAAATTTATTCATTATAATTCCCCCTCAAATATTAATTTAATTTTAGTAATAACCTTATTATCCTTAACAAAATTAAAGTAAGCTATCTTATCATCAATTTGATAGTTAATAGTTAATATATCATCTAAGATTGCCTCATGTAGATAATCCATATAAAATTCTTTAACTATATTTTTATTATTTAATTTTAAGATATTCATACAAATATCTAAATAACGTGAATTATTATAGTGTTTATTGTGATCTAAATCAGAATAAGTTACTTTATGTGCATAATGATTATCAAAATTATCATCAAACTTTAGTTTTGTTAAAGTAACATCACACAAATTAGTTTCATAAGCCCCTATATAATTAATATCTGTAGCTCTACTTACACCTCTTGTATTAACGTCTATTACTACCCAAAGTGATGATCCTTCTACTAATGTTGCACCTGCTTCATCTAAGATTCTGTAATCTCTAATAAATTGAAATTTATTCTTTTCCCTAGGGAAAGTTTCAACAATTATTTTACTTCCAGGTGTTATTTCTTTATAAACTTTAAACCCTTGTCTTAATATTACCCAATAATATCCTTTAGAAAGCATATTATGATAACCAACATTTAAATATTCGGCATGTACACCAGCAATATCTTGACAACTATTTAAGATAGATGATGGCATAATAGTATCATAGCAATCAAAATCATTAGTACGCATACGATAATCTAACTTATATTTTAATAAATCACCCATAATAACTCCTTATGATTAAAGGTATAGAATACTCTATACCTATATTATTTTAACCAATTGAATCTTTCATTTCAACCTTGATTAATCTATTTAATTCTACTGCATATTCCATAGGTAGTTCTTTAGAGAATGGTTCAATAAAGCCCATGATAATCATTTCAGTTGCTTCATCTTCAGTTAAACCACGACTCATTAAATAGAATAATTGGTCTTCATTTACTTTACTAACTGTTGCTTCATGTTCAATATACATATCATTATTAGCACCTTTATTTAAAGGAATTGTATCACTTGTACTAATATTATCTAAGATTAATGTATCACATTCAACATGACTACGAGCATTGGTAGCATTTCCATTAGTCTTAACACAACCACGGTAATTTACTTTACCTCCACCTCTACAAATAGATTTAGAGATAATATTTGATGTAGTATTTTTACCTAAATGTATCATTTTAGCACCAGTATCTTGGTATTGACCCTTTGCAGCAAAGGCAATAGATACAGTTGTACCCTTAGCATAATCACCTTTTAAAATGCATGCAGGATACTTCATGTTAATACCACTACCTACATTACCGTCGATCCATTCCATATGTCCATTATCCATTACTAAAGCACGCTTTGTAACTAAGTTAACAATATTGTTAGACCAGTTTTGAACTGTTGAATATCTACATTTAGCATTCTTACCAACAAATATTTCAACTACAGCAGCATGTAAACTATCTTTTGAATATTGTGGAGCAGTACAACCTTCAACATAATGAATTGATGCATCATCATCAACTATAATTAATGTACGTTCAAATTGTCCTACTCTTTCACTATTAATTCTAAAATATGATTGTACTGGTTTATCAACTTTAACACCTTTAGGTACATAAATAAATGAACCTCCTGACCAAACCGCACTATTTAATGCAGCATATTTATTATCACTTGCAGGTACTATTGTACCAAAGTATTTTTTAAATAATTCAGGATATTCTCTTAATGCTGTATCTGTATCACAGAAAATAACCCCTAAATCATCTAATTCTTTTAAATTCTTATGATAAACAACCTCTGATTCAAATTGTGTTGATGTACCTGATAAATATTTTGCTTCCGCTTCAGGAATACCTAATTTTTCAAAAGTATCCTTAATTTCAGTAGGAACATCATCCCAACTATGTTCAGTTTTTTCTGTTGGTTTAACATAATATGTATATTCATCAAAATCAATACCAGATAAATCTGGTCCATAATGAGGATTATTAAGACTTACAAATTTATGATAAGCATTAACCCTTAGTTCTAACATAAACTCTGGTTCATTTTTAGCTTTACTAATGAATCTAACAACATCTTCATTTAAGCCTTTACCACTAGTTAAAACACTTTTAGTATCAGTATGAAAGCCATATTTGTAATCTTCATTATTAAAATCTTTAATATTACTCACGCTCATCCTCTACTTCCTTTATGGCTTGTTCACAAGCCTTCCAAGCTAATGTAGCACACTTAATACGTGCAGGGAATTGACTAACCCCCTTATAAGCAATAGCTTCACCTAGTTTATCAGCTAATTCCTCAGTTATTTCTGCACCCTTAATTAACTCATAGAAATCAGCAATTATTTCTTTTGCTTCACTAGTTGTTTTTCCAATTAATGTTTCAGTCATTACTGAAGCACTTGAACAACAAATTGAACATCCAGTACCATTTTGGCGACAATCAACAATAATATTGTTTTCAATTTTGATAACAATACTCATATCATCACCACAACTTGGATTATGTAGGTGTACTAAATGATATCCATCACCTTCTAGTAAACCTTTATTACGTGGATTTTTATAATGATCCATTATAACTGTTCTATATAGTTCTTCTATCTTCATACATACCTCACATAAACATACCGAAAAATTCACTTGCTTCTTTAACTGATTCAATGAATTTATCTACATCATTCTTATCATTATACATATAAAATGAAATTCTAAGTGTACCAGGTGATTTTAAATGTCTTGTAATTAATTGTGCACAATGATGACCAGCTCTAAGACAAACATTATTTTTATCAAATACACTAGCAGCATCATGAGGATGTGTACCTTTAATATTTAAGGCAATAACACCTGTATCACTATCTGGATTATATATAATTACATTATCTATTTCTTTTAATTTAGAAATACAATAATCTTTTAATTCTTTTTCATGTTTATAGATATTATCTAAACCAATACTATCTAAAAACTTACAAGCACTAGCTAAACCTAACACTTCAGCTATCATTGGTGTACCTGTTTCAAATTTATATGGAGCATCTTTAAATGTCATTTCATGTTCGAATACATCTTCTGCCATGTCTCCACCAAATTCAATTGGATTCATTTTATTTAATAAACTTAATTTACCATACATTACACCAACACCTGTAGGTCCACACATCTTATGACCAGAGAAGCATAAGAAATCACAATCTAAAGCTTTAACATCTACCTTCATATGAGGGATACTTTGAGCACCATCAACAATTACAATTGCACCTACACTATGTGCAAGTTCAATAATTTCATTTAATGGTGTTAAATAACCCATAACATTAGATACTTGTGTTATCGCCACAACTTTTGTTTTATTTGTTAAAACTTTTTTAAAGTTTTCTACAGTAATACGATTATGCTCATCTAAAGGTATATATTTTAAGGTTGCTTTTTTCTTGTTGCATACATTAATCCAAGGCATGTGGCTTGAATGATGCTCTAGTAAACTAGTTACTACCTCATCACCTTCATTAATAAAGTCCATACCATAAGAACTAGCAATTAAATTTAATGCTTGACTACATCCACGTGTAAAAACAACTTCATTAAAGTCCGCATTAATAAATTTAGCTATAACACTTCTAGCATCTTCATATTCACATGTAGCTTCATAGCTCAGTTTATAAACTCCTCTATGAACATTAGAACCATTATGTTCCATATATTCATCCATCTTTTCAATACATTCTCTACATTTTAATGTAGAAGCTGCACTATCTAAATAAGCAACATCCTTATTTATTTCAAAAAATGGAAAATGTTGTCTTATAGCATTAACGTCTAACACATTATCAGTCCTTTATTAATTCATCTATTTTATTATGATAAATTTCTTTATATTTATCATCTAGTACATCAATTATAGGGTTGATTAAACCTTTAATTATAAGCATAAGAGCTTCTTTTTTATTTAAACCACGACTCATTAAATAGAAAAGTTCATCATCACTCATCTTACCAATCGCAGCACCGTGATTAGCAAATACATCATATTCATCAATTAATAGAATAGGTTCACTAGTTACAGATGCACTATTACCTATAATTACACCTCTACTAGTTTGATTACAATTAGAACCACTCATACCCTTATTAATCTTACCAACTGTATGATAATCAATATTGGCATTATCTAATACTATACCAAAATTTTTAATCTTTGATACTGTTCTTTTAGCATTATGAACAATATTTTGATCATATTTAGAAGTATTATTATTTAAAATAGTTAATGTATTACCTTCAAATGAAGCATTTTCTCCATTTAAATTAACTTCTAATTTAGTATTGGCTTCCTCTAAAGATATTTGATAGTATTTTAAATTACTATTAGTAGCTAAATTAATAACTACATCACTAGCATTACGATCTAAGTTAAAATATATTAATGATTCATTTTCCTTTAAATTTATTTCTATACGGTCTAAAGAATAATCATCATATATTGTATTAAGCATTTTGACCACCAGCATGAGCACATGAACCTAAGATAGCGTGCATAGCATCAACTTCCTCAACTTCATCAACAATATTAAGCTCTTCCTTAATCCAATCATAACCTTCTTGGTCAATCTTCTTAATTAATTCTTTACCACCAGTCTTAACAATACGACCATTAATCATAATGTGAACAAAATCTGGTTTAATATAATCTAGTAAACGTTCGTAATGTGTGATTAAAATACAACCAAAGTTTTCACTAACCATATTACTTACATTCTCACCTACAATACGTAAGGCATCAACGTCTAAACCTGAGTCAATCTCATCTAAGATAGCAAACTTAGGTTTAAGCATTTTCATTTGTAAGATTTCATTACGTTTCTTTTCACCACCACTAAAACCTTCATTTAAGTAACGATGAGCTAAATCTTCAGGCATTTTTAATTCTCCTAAAGCCTTATCATAATCTTTGATAAATTTAAATAATGAAACATCCTTACCACTAGTAGCCTTCATAGCACTTCTTACGAAATCACTATTAGTAACACCACTAACTTCTTGAGGATATTGATAAGCTAAGAAAATACCTTTTCTAGCTCTTTCATCCACTTCTAAATCATTAATTCTTTCATTATTTAATAAGATATCACCACTTGTAACTTCATATGATTTTTTACCAATAATAATAGAAGCAAGTGTAGATTTACCCGTGCCATTAGGACCCATAATAGCATGGACTTCACCAGTTTTTACAGTTAAATTAAGTCCTTTTAATATTTCTTTTTCTGGTACTCTTGCATATAGTTCTTTTATTTCTAATATGTCTTGCATATAATTATCACTCTACTTTCTTTTGAAATTATACAACATAAAACTCTAAATTACTAGTAAGACGCTTTTTTATAGTATAATTTCTTAATTATACGTACTAAAGAATGGTCTCTTTTACTATTTATAATATAATTAGTTTTATCTAAGACTTCTTTATTAGCTTTCTTATTTGTAATTACATAATCACTCTTATAATATAATAAAGCATCAGCTTTAGAATAACTTATAGAAAATATCTTTTTATCTTGCTTTAATACATTTAAAGCCTTTAACTTAATTACATTTTTACTTAAAATTGTTAAAACATAATAACCATCCACATCAAGTAAATCTTTCACTTTACTAATTGTTACATATATACCATCATAAAATGATGTAGTTTTAAGTAAAGTTTCTATTTCAAGGATATTCTCCTTAGTATCAAATATTTGATAACAAGTAAGAGGCACATTAGGTTCATCAAACCCTAAATACTGACAGTGTACTTGGTTTTTCATTACTTCCTTATACTTTAATTCACATATATTAGTAGGAAATTCATTAAATACATAGTATAGATTATCATATATAAATGATTTAAAAACTGATATATTGTGTTCAATAAAGAATTTATCTAAATCCTTACTAATTCTATAGTCAATAGTTTCATTATATAAACATACTTTATTATTATAATCATATAATATAGCACCATGATTACATAACACAGCTTCCTTAAATTGGAGGTTAGAAATCTTATTATAAGTTATTGGTAAAGATGATTTCGAATAAAATGATATTGAACAATCATCATTGATTAATTCTTCTAGTAACTCTTTTTCATAATCATCTAACTTATCATAAATTTTTTTATTTAAACCATCTAAACAATAAATAAAGCTTATATTTTTATTACGATAGAACTTAATAGGAAATGTATTGACTAATAAAGCTATTAAACCACCTATTGATATAGATATTAAATAACTAGCATATAAATAATATATATTTAAATCATAGAAATCTATTGATAAGAATATAATATATAAAATCATAAATTGAGGTAAATATTTCTTACTCTTTAATAATATAGTAACATAAGATAATAAAACTGATCCTAAACATATATAAAGCGTTGGTATTATTAAATGTAGGGGTTCAGTTAAGACCATAAACGGCCACTCTGTCCTTGATATTACCTTATATAGCACCACCATAATAAAAGCAAATGTAACTATTATTAAATAGTAAGATAACTTTAAAAATGTTCGTTTAATATAGTTTTTATCCTTCTTAACTACACAAAAGAAAGCAGTTAATGAAGAAATAATAGGTATATAAAGATATATATATTGATCTTGTTTTTTAAAATAAGCTATTACAGAAAATAAAATATGTAATAAGCAGCAAAGTGTAATAGCTATAGCCGCCTTTATAGTTTTTCTATCTATTCTACGCTTCTTCATTTGTTAACATCCCAAGTAATGGTTCAAACATTACACCATACTTTACATCCTTATTTGCTTTATGAGTATCAAGGATACTCTTATACGTAAACTCTAATGCTAAATCAAGTGCACGGTCCATCTTTATACCTTTAGTCATAGCACCGCAAATAACACTAGAAAATATATCACCTGTTCCATGATAATATCCAGGTACTAAATCAGTAAACTTAATATAATATTTATCAATTTCTTTATCATATATAAGTGCGCCTATTTTATCATCTTGTCTAACACCTGTTAGGACAATAATACGTGGTCCTAGTTCACTTAAACTACGTATGATCTTATATAAATATTCTATAGTATAATCTTCTTTATACTCTATTCCTAAAAGTAATGAAGCTTCAGTTAGATTTGGTATTAATATATCAGCAAGTCTAACTAATTCAAGCATTTTCTTAGGATATAATGGACTAAAATTCTTATATAATTTACCATTATCACCCATTACTGGATCTAAAAAGTAATTAGCATTTTTGAAAGTATTAACATAACTTTTAACGATATCGATTTGTTCGTAGCTTCCTAAATAGCCTGAATAAATAGCATCAACACTTAAATCTAATCTTTTATAGTGTTCTAAGATTTTAGGTAATTCGGCTGTTAAATCAAGATAAGTAAATCCTGTAAAACCACCTGTATGTGTTGATAATAATGCCGTAGGAATACTACTACATTCAACACCAAGCGCTGAGATTATCGGTAAAGCTACAGTTAATGAACATTTACCAACACAAGATATATCATGAATAGCTAGTACACGCTTCATAAATCTAACCCCTCCAAAACTACTAAATACTTGATTAGAACCAGTATAAAAATACTGGTTCTATCATTTATTTACTATTTACAAACAATATTAACAATCTTCTTAGGTACTACAATAATTTTAACAATTTCTTTACCTTCAGTAAATTTTTGTACCTTTTCGCTAGCTAATGCTAGTTGTTCGATTTCTTCCTTTGTAGCATCTAATGAAACTGTAATTTGATCTCTTAACTTTCCATTTACTTGAATCATCATAGTTGCTTCAGAATCTTTTAATTTACTTTCATCATATGTTGGCCAAGTTTCATAACTAATAGTATCATTATGACCTAGAATTTGCCACAATTCTTCACACATATGTGGAGCAATACATGATAACATTTTTACTAAACCTTCATAGTAAGCTACGTAAACTTCATCCGCTTTATAGCATTCATTAACAAAAACCATCATTTGTGCTATAGCTGTATTAAAACGTAAGTTTTCATAGTCATCTGTTACTTTCTTAACTGTTTGATTATAAACTTTATCTAGCTTACCATTATTATTAGTTGTTAATAATTTACTAAATTGATCATCACAACATAATCTCCAAACGCGGTCTAAGAACTTTTTAGCACCATCAACATTTTTACTTACCCAAGGTAATGAGGCTTCAAGTGGACCCATAAACATCTCATATAATCTTAATGAGTCAGCACCATAATCTCTAACTATATCATCAGGATTTACGACGTTACCTCTACTCTTACTCATCTTTTCATTGTTTTCACCCAAAATTAGACCTTGGTGGAATAATTTCTTAAATGGTTCTTTAACTGGACATAAACCTTTAGAATTTAAGTATTGAGTAAAGAAACGTGAATATAATAAGTGACCTACTGCGTGTTCACTACCACCAATATATAAATCCACTGGTAACCAATGTTTTAATAATTCATAGTTAGCAAATTCTTTATCATTATGTGGATCAATGTAACGCATAAAGTACCAAGAAGAAGCTGCTGAACCTGGCATAGTATTAGTTTCTCTTAAACCTTTCTTACCATCAACAGTAACGTTCTTCCACTCAATCGCATTTGCTAATGGTGATTCACCAGCAAACTTAGGTTTATAATCATCAATATCAGGTAATACTAATGGTAATTCAGTATCATCTAAAGCAATATCCTTATCTTCTAAGTGAATGATAGGAATTGGTTCACCCCAATATCTTTGACGAGCAAATACCCACTCACGTAAACGATATTGAATTCTCTTTTCACCAATTTTATTAGTTTCTAAATATTCTAACATTTTATTAATAGCTTCTTCTTTACCTAAGCCATTTAAAAATGAAGAATTAATATGTGGACCATCACCAGTAAATGCTTCCTTAGTAATGTCTCCGCCCTCTAATACTGGAATAATTTCTAAGTTAAACTTTTTAGCAAAATCATAATCTCTAGTATCGTGAGCTGGTACTGCCATAATAGCACCAGTGCCATATGTAACTAATACATAGTCAGAAATATAAATAGGAATACGCTTATCATTTAATGGATTAATTGCATAAGCACCTGTGAAGACACCAGTCTTTTCATGATTTAAATCAGTACGTTCAAGTTCAGACTTCTTAGCACATTCTTCCTTATAAATATTAACTAATTCTTTTTGTTCATTAGTTGTAATTAGATCGACTAACTCATGTTCTGGACTAAGTACGCAATATGTAGCACCAAAGATAGTATCACATCTAGTAGTAAATACATCAAAACTACGACTAGTATTATCTACCTTAAATGTAACTTTAGCACCAACACTCTTACCAATCCAGTTACGTTGCATATCCTTAGTAGATTCAGGCCAATTAATATCATTTAAGCCATCTAATAGGCCTTCTGCATATTGTGGTACATTTATAACCCATTGTTTCATATTCTTTCTAATAACAGGGAAACCACCACGTTCACTCTTACCATCAACAATTTCATCATTAGCTAAAACTGTTCCTAATTCTTCACACCAGTTTACTGGCATATCAATACACTTAGCTAAACCATCATTGAATAATTGTTTAAATATCCATTGTGTCCATCTATAGTATTCAGGATCACATGTAGCAATCTCTCTACTCCAGTCAAACGAGAAACCTAACATTTTTAATTGACGTTTAAAAGTTTCTACATTTTTATATGTAAAAGAAGCAGGGTGATTACCAGTGTTTATAGCAAATTGTTCTGCAGGTAAACCAAATGCATCCCATCCCATTGGATGAAGTACATTATAACCTTGCATTCTCTTCATTCTAGAAACAATATCAGTTGCTGTATAACCTTCAGGATGACCAACGTGTAAACCATGTCCACTTGGATATGGGAACATATCTAAAGCATAAAACTTAGGTTTAGAAAAATCCCATACATCAGTTTTAAATGTTTCATGTTCATCCCAATAATTTTGCCATTTCTTTTCAATTTCAGTAAAATTATATTCTCTCATATAATCACGTATAATTAATAAATTAATTATTACTCCCTTCGTATAAATCTATATATACATTTTATTCATAGTAATTAAATAAAAATGTTATTAAAACGGTCATTTTTAATTATAGCATAATATTTATTTATTTGCGATAAATTTAGGCCCATTTGAGTTATCTTTTTTACTACTCTTACGATCTAAAATAATAAATACTACATGTATTAAAATTAATGATGAATAAAAGATATAATTCCAAATATCATATCCAATATTAACATCAAGTTTTGTTACTAAATAAAATAATGTAGTACTAAAAATCAAAATAGTAATTAAGTATGCTTCATTATACCTATACATATTAGTTTCAACTTTTTTAATAGCTTTAAATAGTGTTAAAAATAAATTTATCATAGGATAAATAACCCCAAGTGTTATGATTGATGAAATCAAGAATTTCCAAGAATTAAACTTAAAGAAATATCCAACAATAATTAAGGTAAATACCATCAGTGTGATAATCACCCAATATATTGTATTAAATACTTTAGATGTCACTTTTCCATCTCCTTTACAATTTAATATACCACATTTAGTTAATATATGCCACTGAAAACTCTAGTTACAAACCCTAACAGTATAAAAAGTGTTCCACAAAACGGAACACTTAATTACTATTAAGCTAAAGTATTAGCTATATTTTCAATATTTTTATGTAATTCTCTAAAGAATGGTTGTAATGTTAAATCACCTGAGCTAGCGTAATATAAAGACCCCCACGCATCTACAACTGAAACCATATACGTATTTTGACTAGCATCAACCGCTTGACCAGCTGTAGTTAATCTCTTTATAATAGAATCTTTACTTGGAACACCCGCTCTAACAAATGCGTTTAATGTATCCATATATCTCACACCAGCAATCATTAAGTCTCTTAATGAATTCATCCAAGGTAAGATTTCAGCAACTAATTTTTCATTATCTGCTGCTTCACGGTAAACATCAATAGCTTTGATTACTTTATTTAACTCTAAATACATAGGATCAATAACAGCTCTAACTTCATCTTTAGTTAATTTCATAAAAGATTCAGCATTAGCTGTCATATCTAAAATTGGTTTTAATAAAGGTACAAAGTTTTCAGATTCTTTAGATGTAATAGGACTTACCCAGAAAGAACCTGGTTCATAAGTTTGTAAACTTTGAGCAAACGTAAATAATTCTTCATCATAAGTTTCTTCGACTGAACTAAATGATGCTCTATATGATTTTTTTGAATCAAAACCACTAATATTCCATGCATAATCTAAGCATTGGAATACACCAATCTTAGAAGCTTCTAATTGGCTCATTGGGTTAGTTACTAAACCTGTTAATTCAGTAACATCATTATTTAAACATGTTGCTTCACCTAGGAAAATATTAGTATCTAAATAATCATTTACTGGCCAGTTTAACCAGAAAATTGGAGCTTTACCACTATTTTCTTTGAAATAGTTAATAGTTTCATTATTTACAGAACCCATAATCTCATTACCAGTCCAATGAATCTCAACATTAGAATTTAATGTTTCTTTTAAACCATTTAAATATTCTTTAGAATTTTCTGAATTTTTAAAGTAAGATGTAGGTACAATTTGTAATGACGCTTTATCTTCTTTAGATTCACACCAAGTTAAAATATCATTAGCTAATCTAGCATGATTTTTTGCTAAATTATTATAGAATGTCGGCTTATCCCCTTTATCTTCTGGTAATGCGATATCATCACAAGATAAAGTAAAATGTCTTACACCAATAGAATATAATTGTTCTAATTTTGTTTTAACTGCTTCTAAGTCTGTGGTATAAGTTTCTTCAAACTTTACAGCATCATGCATTAATGGATGGATTGCCCATGTAAAGTCTACATTGTTTTCGATTGAAGCATCAACTACTTTTTTCATTTCCACCAATTCAGCTTGTGGATATAATGTTCTCCACTTAGAGCTATGATACTTATCATCCTTTGGCGCAAAAACAAAGCTATTCATTTTGTATTTTGAACCATATTTGATCATTTCTATACGTTCATTAGTGTTCCAAGGCACACCATAGAAACCTTCGATAACACCACGATACTTAGTATTAGCATAATCGTTAATATATACATTACGCATTACATATTTATTTTCTTTAGCTTCATCTAACATATCAGCTAAAGTATTTACTCCATAGAATAATGCGTCTTCATCTTCACCTAAAATTGAGATAACGCCATTATTTACAGTTAATGTATATGCATCAGTTTTTTCATATATAGAACTATTAAAATTAGAGTTAGACTCATTAATTTTTTCACCTTGACTACCATCACCGTTAACACTTAAATGGATGTTGACCATTCCGTTTACCGCAGCATTGGAAAAACGGTAACCATTGAATCCTGTTTCTTTTAATGTTTCAACTAACCTATTAACCGTGAAATCTTTAGCCTCTTTTTTAGTAACGATATTAACTTGTTGAGATAAATCAAAACCACCTTCTAAATAATTTACATTTTGAACCTTAGGAAACACATTATACTCATATGTAGAAGCTACACTTGGTAATGTTGGTTCACTTGGCTTATTATCTTGACATCCAGTAAGTGCTACTGCTGATAATAAAGCTGTACAAGATAAAGCGATTATCGTAAATTTATTTTTCATTTTTCCTCCAATTTATGGCAATGCCTAATTTATTTAATATTATAACATATTTTAAATAAATAAAAAATATTTATTCATAAACATTTCACAATTAGTAAATATAATAAAATTAAAATAGTCATTTTATTTGCTATTTATGGTAAGATTCATTGTTGATGATTTTAAACCCACGATAGATTTGTTCTAATAAAATAACACGCATTAATTGATGTGGAAAAGTCATTTTTGAAAAGCATAATTTAAAATCAACTTTCGAATAAACCTCTTTACTAAAACCTAATGAGCCACCTATTAAAAAGCAAATGTTGCTAGAATTATAGGTGTAAACTTCACTAATTTTTTGGGATAATTCTTCACTAGAAAGTAGCTTTCCACCCAAATCACACATGATAACATATGAATTTTGAGGTATTTTAGCTATTATGCGTTCTCCTTCTATCTTTTTAATACTAGCTTCATCCATTTTATTACTTTCATCTTTTAATTCAATAATTTCTAAAGTTGTATATTTACTTATTCTTTTACTGTATTCCCCAATAGCATCTTTTAAATATTGTTCTTTAATAGATCCTACACATATTATCGTCACTTTCATACTTCAACAACCTCTGCTCCATTTCGTAAAGCATAGTTAAAATCACACTTCGATGTGTCTATACCTAATTTATTAAAAATTTGACATTTTGTTTCATTTATTATTTTTAATTCATTACATTCCTCACTTATATGTGAATAAAAAACATAACGTGTATTGTCCCCAATAATGTTAGCTAAAGCATATAACGCATCACCATTACTTAAGTGACCATAATCTCCTAAAATTCTTTGTTTTAACATAAATGGTCTATCTGAGTCCATTAACATATCAGGATCATGATTACACTCTAATATATAAATATTAGCATTAGATATAAATTTATAATAAGATTCAGGAATATACCCTGTATCAGTAATATAAACTAACTTTTTATCAAAAGAATCAATAACATAACAAACACTTTCTACTGCATCATGAAAAGTTTTAAAAGGTGTAATAGTTAAATCCTTAATTTTTAATGAATTATAACCCTCTTTATCACTTTCTAAAATAATTATACGGTCTTTATGATTTAATATTTCTTGATAACTATTATGAGAACAAAGATATTTATAAGTTTTATTAGTTAAACATATTTTTACATTTGATTTTTTTAACAATACTTGTAAACCTCTTACATGGTCTATATGTTCATGAGTTATGAAACAATGTGTAACATTTTCTATACTACTTCCTAAATTTATAATAGTATCTTTTATTTTTTTGAAGCTAACACCACAATCAATTAAGATTTCTGTATCATTATTTTTTATATAAGTAGCATTACCACTAGAGCCTGAAGCTATAACTTTTACTATCAAGTATAAAACCTCCAATCTATGTAATTATATCATTATATTGACTTATTGTCTACACTGAAAATAGATAGTTTTTGTAATGTATTTTATATTTATATATTAATAAAATATTGCTCATATATATTTTATATTATAAGATTATTAAAGGATAATTTTATTATAATTTATACCCCTTAATTTTATTCATTACTATCTAGTTTTGTATATTGATTTTGATAATATAAAGTGGTATGATATATACTGCTAGAATTTAAAATAAAAAGGAGTTTATTACATGTTAAAATTCAGTAAAATTTCAACAAAAGTTCGTGGAATTCTTACTGTTTTAGTTCTAACTGCTATCACATTTACAGCAACTTCTTGTAAAGGTAAAGAAGCTAGTACTGTAGATATGAGCAAAAACTACTTATCTGTTGATAGCTATAATGCTACTAACGGTGAAGTATGGGATGAACTACAATGGAAAGCTAGCGCTCTATTTGATGACAAAGCTAAAGAAGCTATTGTTAAAAAACAATTAGATCAAGTAGAAGCCGTTATGAAAGATTCTAACCACGAAGACTATAAACATTATACTGAGAGATTAAAAAATTACTTAGTTGAAGATGTTTATGACTTAGAGTTCTCTTTAGAAGATCATGATAAAGAAATTGAAGATCTTAAAGTGATTGATAAAGAAACTAAAATTAACAAATATGCTGATGAGGTATATAAAAATCACAAATTACCTAAAGATTTAACACAAAAGAAAATAGTTGAAGCTTTAAATAATAATGATTTAGATGCTTTAAAGGATTTATATTCTTTATATTATACTTCTTTAGCTAGTGAATTATTCGCTTTAGAAAAATTAGAGGAAGAAATCACTAAGAAAAATGAAGAAGATGCTAAAGACAAGGATGAAGATACAATTGGTTACTTCACTAAATCAGAAATAGTATCTAAATATAAGAAAAAATATTTACATCAAGGTGATTCTACTGCTATAGCTATTAAGTTTGCTAGTCAAACTGAAGCTGATCAAACATTAAAGGCTTTTGGTATTAAAGTTAATAAAGGTAAGTTCTACTACTTAACTAATACAGAAAAAATGAGTTTCGTTGAATATAAGAAATATTATGATGAATTCGACTTTAATGATGCTAAAGAAGAAGATTACTATGATATTGATGGATTATTTGGTCATGCTGCAATCTTACAATTATATATTGCAATGTACAATTATGTTTTCACATATCATAGCCAACCATTAGAAAATATTGATGTTTCTAATTCAAATGTATTAGATCAACGTTCTACTACTAAGAACTTAATTAATAAGTATGAAGAATTATTCCCTAACGGTTATGATGCTGAACAAGATGATAAACGTATTGAAACAATCGTTAACAAGATTAAAGAAGATGAAGCTAACTCAAAATTAATTAGCTTTACCGCTGAAGATGCTAACGAGATTGGTTCTGATTTCTATGATTTAATTTATTCTACATTAAAAACACCTGCAGAAAATGTAGCTGAAAATGGAGAAGATAATCGTGATAAGTCTGAACGTTATACAACTTCTACTAAGACTATTGGTGATGGTACTTATCTAGTATTCAAAATTGATCAAAAGAAAACAGAAAATGATGAGATTTTCAGTAAAAACATCACTGAAGATGACTTATATTCTGCAATTAAGAATAAAGAAAAACTTTATAACTCAATTATCCAAGATTTAAAGGATGAAGATTTAACTAAAGATTATATATCAGAAAAAATATCTACTGCAATGAAGGATGTTAAAGTAAAGATATTTGATAAAGAAATTGAAATTTCTTATGCACAAAATCATACTGATTATAATAAAACATTATCAGGAGCTCCTGATAACAACACAGTCGCAGAGTTTAAATATAATGATACAGTTATCCGTTACAATTTAACTACAGAAGATGGTAAAGGTTTATGGGATATTTTAGAATATCGCGAAGGCACTACTACTGCTGTAGAAATTATTCAAACTAAGAAAATTAAAGATAGTAAAGAATATAAAGAAATTAAAGATGAAGAAATGGCTTTATATGAAGAATCATTAGAATATATTTTAGCTAGTTTCGCTAACGGTGGTTTTGCACAACAAGGTTATCCAGCTGAATTAGGTAAATATAACTTCTTAATGTTATACTATCATTCTGCTGATATCGATAAGATTATCAACGATATTTTCAAAGTTGCTAACGCGACAGCTAAAATCTTAACTGATTATAGTAGTGATAAAGTAGTTGACTTCTTCTATGATTATAGTAAAAAAGCATTTGATAACTTCTTCAGCATTACTGCTAAACAAGTAAGTGTTTACTTAGATAATGATGAAGATGGTAAACCAGATGATATTAATACATGGAAAGATGTAGAAAAACAATTTAATGGTAAGCCAACTAAGATGATTGATATTGCTAAAGCATTATATATTGATATTTATAATAAGTTATTAGCATCATCAACTGAACATACTGCTGCTTTAACAGCAATTATTGATGAATATAACGCATCAGGACGTTTCAATCCATATGAAGGCGGTCAATTCGATAATAACGATGGTAACTATGATCCAATCCCAACAGAATGGACTTATGCAAAATACAAATCATTAGGATTTAAGATTTCAACTGAAGATATAACTGTAACAAACTCTGACTCAGATAAAGACGTAAAAATTAAAGATAAATTACATGCTGTATATAACAGCGAGGGATTTGCTTATAAAGACTTCTTCCCTTCAAAATATTTAGAAAACCCTGCTGATGCTAACGCATTAGTTGAGGTAGATAACAAAGTTAACTACTTCTTGATTACTGGTGCATCTAAACCTGCATCTGCTAAATTCGAAAAATATAAAGATACTAACAATATCTATTCTAATATCTACTATATGTACAATGAAAAAGTACAAAAAGTAGAAGATATCTATAATACAGAAGATTTAGTAAATACAAAACAAATCAAAGCATTTGTCTTTGAATATTTAGCTAGTCAAACTACAAATTTAGTGCCAACAGATATTACTGCTGCTTTAACTGCATTTGTAAACCCTGTATTATCTAGATATCAAGCTGAATCTACACAACAACACATTTCTATTAACTATATCGCTAATGGTGATACAAAGAATTTAAAATTCACAGATGTAGATAACTTAGCTCATTATCAAGAATTACAACAAATCGCTATTAGAGTATCTGATAACTATGTAACTTATTCTACTACTGAGGAAAGTATTAAATATAATAATTTCCATGACTGGTTCAATAATGTAGACAAACTAATTAAGGAGGGAAATAACTAATGAATAAAACTAAAAATGTTCTTTTAGCTTCTTCTCTTGCTTTATTAGGTATTACTTTAGCATCTTGTGCTAAAAATGATGTTAGAAATACTGAAATACCTTATGAATCAATTAGTTCTACTGAAGTTGTAGCTAAGGTTGGCGATATTTCTATAACTGAAAAAGAATTATATAATAAATTAAGATATAGTTCTGGTACAACAGTATTTAATAAAGCTTTAGATAACCTATTATATGGTGAAGTTTTAAACGAAGTTAAATATGAAGGTCAAGTTAAAATTGACATTGATGAAGAAATTGCTACTGCTGTATATGGTACAAATGAATTAACTAAATTAAAGTTAATGAAAAAAGATGATTTAGAATTATCTAGAAAGAAATTTGTAGATAAAATGGCACAACAAGGCTTAGTATTAACTGAAGATGAGTTAGTATTTGATGAAATTACTAAGAAAACTGAAAATGTAAGTTTCTCTAAATTAAACAAAAATACTATTAATCATTATAAATATACTCAAGCTAAAAAAGCTGCAGGTAAAAAATATATCGAATCAGTAGTTGATAAAGAATATATAGAAAAAGAAGACGGTAAAAATCAAAAGAATCAATATTATATTGATGATAAAAAGATTGAAGCACGTTATGAAAATAACTACCGTAAATATAATACAGCCACAGGTATTATCTTAAGATTTAACAATGCAGCTGATGCTAATAGAGCAATCGCTTTAGCTACAGATGGTCATGGCATCACTAAAGCTACAGTTCAAGCTGACTATGTTAAATTATATAATAACTACTATAATTACGAAGATGAAGACTTAATTGCTAGCCAAATTGGTGTAAATGAAAATACAATCTTCAAAACCAATAGTGAAGTATCACAATTAACACAATTCCATGAAGAAGTTAAAAACTTATTCGTTGATAAAATGGAAGATGGTGATGGTTTATTAAAACCTATCAACATTGGTGATAAATATTACTTGATTTACAGACAAAATGTAACATTCTTAACAGGTGAAAAGGAAGATATTCCTTACACATTATTAACTGAAAAATTAGGTGAAGAAAAAGTTAATGAAATCAAAAAAGAATTAAAAGCAGATATTATTGATGAACAAGCTCCAAATGTATCTTCTACTCTTTACACTGAAGGTCTAGAAGATAAAGAATTAAAGATTTATGATCCATTCATCGAAAATAATTTTGCTGGTTCTAACTTATTCTATGAATATGTAAGTGATTTTGATAATAAATATATCTTTACTACTAAAGATTTTAAATATACTACTCAACAATTCTACAGTGATTTATTAAACTATAATTTAGATCAATCTGTAGTTGAATTAGTATTAAATAAATACTTATATAAAAATAAGAAATCATATTTAGAAGAAAATGAAGAAAAAGATATCATTAATAATCTTAATACTGAATTAAAAGAATTTAATAAAGGTAATAAGAATTTAAATAAAGCTTATGGTGAAACAAACTACTTATTCTTCCAATATGGTGTAACTACTAAAGATGAAGTTATTACTAAACTTTGTGCAACACAAATTAAGAATGACTATTTAGTAGATTTTGTAAATAATAATTGGTCAACCACTGACCATAAGATTAATACAGAAGCTACAAAGATTTTAGAAATCTTAAGAGACTCTGCTTTAGAAGTAATTAAAGATAAGAAAATCTTTAATTTAAACTTAGATCATATCTTAATTTCAGTAGATAATGATCAAGATGGTAATCCAGATAACTTATTAGAATTTGTTGATAGTCTAAATGCTGAAGAATTAAAGAAATTTGAAGAAGCAGTACAAAAATTATCAAAAGCAATTGCTAAAGAAGTTACAACAATTAATCGTCCTAATACTAAAGAAAAATTAGATTATATAGTTAATGCATTTAATAATAATTTAAATACATGTGACGGTGTATCTTGGTCAGAATATAAAACATACCACTTCACTTTAAAAGCTGAAGCATTAGGTAACATTGATCAATCTTCTGCTAATAACTATGTTGAAGAGTTCAAAGAATATGTTGAAAATGTATTCGATACTGCAGTTAGAAATAACTTAGAAATCGATAAAGAAAAAGAAAAAGATGGAAGATTATACTTCCCTGATCGTTTAGATGAAAAAGGTAATGTGGTATCTAAAGTAGATACAAATAATTTTGAAGTAAATGATCTTTGTAAAACTGAATTTGGTTACCATATGGTAAGCTTAAACAGCTATAAGAAAGATAATACAACTTTAAGATTTAAATTTACTAAAGAAAATGATACTTCTAACGATTATAATAATATTAAAGTAATCTTAGATGAAAAAGATAAAGATAATAAAGATGATGATATCTATATTATTACTGATATCTATAACGATGATGCAGATAAACCAAGTATTAATCAAATGTTAGTTTACTTTGTTGAAAAGACTAATGGTGAAGTAACATCAATTAATACAAGTATTAAAAATAGTTTATCTACTTTATTAGATGAAACAATTACTAAGTTCAAATCAGCTGGTTTCCAAGAATTCTTATTATTAAAAGAACTTGGTGAAATCACTTCTGATAAATTAGAAGGCTTCAATTACAATAGATATTTAGAATACTTAAAGAATACTAATGAAAATTATGATAAAGAAAGTTATTTCTATAATAATTGGTATGGCGATAAGTTCAATGGTATCATAAAATAATATAATTAGCATAAGCTTTTAAAGCTTATGCTTTTATATTTTTAAAGGGCCTTCATTTTAGAAAGCCCTTTGTATTATTTATTAAGTTCATTTGGTTTATATAAACGTTGACGTTCAAGAACTGGTAAACTTTCAGTAAAAGTACCACAATTAGTATTAGTTAAAACATCAGATAATACACTAAATTTAGAATCTAATGAGTCTATTTGCCATACTAATAATGCTTCAGCTGTTAATGGTTTCTTAGCTGAACCAAATTCTAACTTGCCATGATGACTGATTAAAATATGTTCTAAAATCTTAACTTCTTCTGTATTCTCGCAGCCTAATTTAATAGCTTCATTATGAACACTCATTGCTCCTAAAACTAGATGTCCTAATAATTGACCATCTAAGGTAAATTCAGGGCTTTGAATATCACTGTATTCTTTAATTTTACCTAAATCATGAAGAATAATACCCGCATATACATAGTCTGATTCTAAGAATTTATAAATACCTAAAAACGCATCAGCTAGTTGTAGCATACCAATAGTATGTTCAGCTAAACCACCAAGATAAGCATGATGAATTCTCATACCTCCAATAGAAGTTAAGAAATCAACCATATTAGCATTATATAATGATTCTGTGATCTTTCTAAGATTACTGTTCTTGATCTTATTGATATAAGATAATAACATTTCGTTTCTATCATCATAGTTTTTATCTTTATGTGGTAAGAAACGTCTAAGAATAGTATCTCTTTCCTTATCCTGTATTTTACTTACATCAATAGCCTCAACTAGAAAAAATGCAAGTCGTTTTGTCATACGTTCTTCTACTATAAATTTGTAGATATGATTAACTACTAATTCATTAAATTGTTCTTTAGTAGCTTTAATATTATGTAATGTTTCAAATTCATCTTCTACTACTAAATTATAGTAATTTTCATTTGTATTATAAGTTTTAATGTAACCAATAATGTTTTCCATTAATGCTCCTTTCTAAGAATATATAACCCTTTCTCACGAAGCGTTACTCTCTTTACATCTTCAAATGTTAAACTGTTAGAATCAAAAATAAGCTTTAAATCATTTTGTTTAATATCATATTTTTCTTTTCTATTAGTTTTTATTATAATAATTAAATCACACTCATCATCTATTAATCGATAAACAAATGTATCTCTAGTAGACCTATCAGCTAAAAAGAATGAACGTCTTCTTATTTCTACAGGATTATCACATCTAAATATTTTATATTTTTTTCTTAATAATATTAAGTCGCGTGTATATTGTACTAATGAATAATAACTATCTTTACGTTCCCAGTCAATAGCATTTATACTATCTGGTGAATTATAACTATTTTCTACACCATTTTTAGTACGTAAAAATTCTTGACCTGAGTGTATAAAAGGCACACCAAAACTTAATATAACTAATGCTAAACCTAGCTTACAAGATTCATAAATATCGAATTCCTTAGCTTTAGGCATAATCTTTTTTAGATAATCATAAACAGTATAATTATCATGACATTCAATGTAATTAATTGATTGACCTGGGTTTTGAAATAAGAAATTATTACAACTACCTGTTAAATAATTAAATAAATCACTATCATTATGTCCACCATTAGCTATAAAACCTTGTGACATATGCCATTGTGAACCTTTCATATAATCTCTAAAACGATCATTAAAGAACGCATAATCAGGTATTTGTCGATGATTTCTGCTATGTGGTCTATCATGATCAGGTAAAGCATTAGGCATATCCCAACCTTCACCATATAACATAATCTTAGGATTAATATTACGTAGTCTTCTAGATACTTCTTGCATTGTATTAACATCAAGTAAACCCATTAAATCAAATCTATAGCCACTAAAATGATATGTTTCAGTCATATATATTAAATTATCTACTATAAAACGTGAACACATCATACGCTCAGTTGCTAAATCATTACCACACCCTGATACATTTGTAATATAACCATTTTCTGTTCGGTAAAAATATCCTGGACATAGTGCGTCAAATGGGAATTTAGCTATATCATTAACGTGATTAAATACTACATCCATGTTAGCTAATAAACCATATGCATGACAATAATCAACCATATTTATTAATTCATTTATACGCGCATATGGATCATCAGGATTTGATGAATAAGCCCCTTTGGGTACAAAATATTGGATTGGATTATAACCCCAGTTATAGTATCGTTCAGGGTTTTTATCACTAATACCATAAAAATCAAATATAGGCATAAATTGAACGTGTGTAACACCTAATTTAGCTATATAATCTAAACATGTAGATTTACCATGTGATGTAACTAACTTTTCTGTTAATGCAGAAAATTGCATCTTATTAGGTATATTAAACTTAGATGTTAAATCACGCACTGATACTTCATAAATAATTGAGTTTGTATATTTACCATCAAAATTTGGCTTTGTAAATGTAAACTTTCTAAATTTATTTTTATCTACAACATAACTATAATTACCATTAGCATCACTAGCTATACCATATGGATCGGTAATTACCTTAAATTCTTCTAATACTCTTACACGATAACGATATTTAAAACGGTCAAGGTTCCCCATTACCTTGATTTCGTGTAAACCACGTTTTATATGTGGTACATTATAAACACTGATATCTCCTTTTAAATTATATAATTCTAATTTAATTTCTCTTGCTACTGGAGACCATATTCTAAAAATGGAATATTCTTTATTATAATATACTCCAAGTGGTCCATCATAACCATAATAAATATCAAACCTATCATCTCTTACGAAACTACCTGAATATAATAATGTACTATAATCACCATTAATTAAATATACATCTTTTGTCATATCTAAAATAGTATCTAAACTAAGAATATATTTGAACCAACCATGTTCTTCAATTTTTTCACAAACTTTTAGGATTGTACTACTATGACCAGAAGCTAACTTAAAATCCCCAATAGTCTTTATTTCTTTATCAACTAAAACTGTTATTTTATCAACAGCGTCTAAAAAGGCAATAAAAGTCACACTAAACCTCCTCACTATTCTATTAATTATATCATAAAATTTATAATAAGTCTTGCTTATTTACATAGTTATGATATAATTTTTATGGTGATTATTTTGAGATATATTAAAAATTATTATGAAAATACTATTATAATTAACAAATCTAAATTTATAGGTCAAATATATAGTGTTTCAACAATTGATGAGATACAAGAGATATTAAAGAATACAAGAAAAAAATATTATGATGCAACACATAATTGCTATGCATATATTTTAGGGGATAATCAAGAAATCCAAAAATGTAGTGATGACGGAGAACCTCAAAAAACAGCAGGAGCACCGATATTAGATGTATTAAAGAAACAGCAAATGACAAATATATTAGTAATAGTAACACGTTACTTTGGTGGAATTTTACTAGGTGCAGGAGGTTTAGTTAGAGCATATAGTGAAGCTACTTCTAAGGCATTAGATATTGCTACTAAATACATAAAAAAAGATGTCCTAGAAATTGTATTACCATTATCATATAAAGCTTATAATCAAGTTGTTAATCTTGATTATATTAATATTGTTGATATAAATTATACAATGGACGTTATATGTACTATAAGAATTGATAAAGTATATGAATCAAAGTTTACAGCAGATATTAATAATATCTTACAAGAATATGACAATACATATGAATTTGAATTAAAAAATGAATTAATACAATAGAGTAGAGAGAGAAATAAATTTTTCTCGTCCCTCTCATTGCACCGTACGTA
>SAMEA103957793__coassemble_43_pt1 | contig 75868 bp, 75 predicted proteins | sample SAMEA103957793__metabat2_high_PE_005 | metagenome-assembled genome bin SAMEA103957793 (sample SAMEA103957793) | gut metagenome | biome: gut; material: feces | host: Canis lupus familiaris | collected 2014 | reverse complement strand
TTCTTTAATTAAAGCAGGTAGTTTACGGCAGTTTTCTAAACTAATAGAGGCAATTGTAACACGTAAAGCACCATTTAAAGGAACAATATATACACCTTTATTAACTAAATATTCATATACTTTATCATCATTTTCACAAGGAATAGTAACAAAGAATCCACATTTAAATGGAACAATCTTTAAATCATTGTTCTTACACTCCTCTAAGAATGTATTAGCTCTGGTAACTAACATAGTTCTAATAGTACTTAATTCATCTCTAAATTCTTTGTTTAGTTCATTATTAGTTAAGATTTCACCAATGATATTCATACCATAACTTGTAGCCATACTATATTTAGTTCTAGCACTAAATTGATTAGCATTCATAAAGTCTTCAATATTAGCTTCATCACGACTAGCACCAATCATTGCACCGATTCTAAGCCCATATAAACCTAGAGTTTTAGAACCAGAGAATGCTAAAATTACTAAACAATTAGAATTTAAGTTACTAAACTTTAGAATATTATTTCTAGAGTTTTTCATACCTTTTTGATCATAATCAATATATGCCATATCATATAACATTACAAATGGAGTACCATCACTTGTTACTTCATTAATAATATCAATTAAACTAGACCATTCTTGTTCTTCCATTGAATAACCTGTAGGATTATGACAAGGATCATTAATTACAAATAAAATTCTTCCTTGAGTATTTTTTAACTCAATAAACTTATTTTTAATATCAGTTAAATTTAATTCATCATTATCATTAAACATATTATAGGTTGTATAATTTAAATAATTTTCGTATGCTACTTGTTTATAATTACTCCACATATAACTAGGTAAAAGAACTTTTTCACCTTCATTTAAATAGTTAGAGAAAGTATTACTAATAGCACCACTACCACCAGGTGTAGCAATAGTTTTAACATGCATTTTTTCTTTAAATAAATCATAATATTCTTGGAATACCCACTTCTCTACACCATCAATAAAACTCTTAGTTCCTACTGTATTAGTATAGGCATACTTATCAATATTATTTAATTTATCTTCTGCATGTTTAACTGCTTTAAATGTATAAAACTCTTCATTTTCATCAAATAACATACCAATAGTAGCATTAATTACACTATTATCTTTCGCTTTCGCAACTTTTGCTTCAGCAGCAATTTGAATAATATTCGAATGATCAACTTTACTTAATGAATGTTTACTTAATAATGACATATAATTACTCCTTATATTCTATAAATATATTATTATCTTTAACTAGAACACTAGCAAATACACCATTAATAAATGGTAATGATGGACTCAAATGCCCTAAGTCAGCATCCATAACTATCGGTACATTAAATTCTCCTAGAATATCTATGACATTAGAATAAATATCTAAACCCATAAATGATTCACTATTTAGTGGTCTACCAATAATAAAACCCTTAACGGTGTCAAACCATCCAGCTTGTTTTAATTGATTATATGCTCTTCTTTGACCAAGAACATTTAAATCACACGCTTCAAGATACCAAATAATATCTTTATTTTTGATGTAATCTCTTGTCTTATCGAATTTAGTACCACATAATCCTATTAGACAATCTAGGCATCCACCTAACATAATACCACTAAATGAATGGTAATTATATAACTTTAATATTTTATTTTCAGTTAGATTTAGAGGTGATAAAGGGTCAGTTTTTATCGGATTAGCTTCCCATTTATGGTAACCCGTAAAACTTTTGGTACCTGTTAAGGCTTTATATGTATCTAAAGTGCCATAACTTATATCATAAAAACTAGGAGCATTGGCACCATAAATAGTTTTTTGATTGCATAAAATAGTTATTAAATATGTTAAATTAGTATTATCTGAAAAACCACAGAATACTTTTGGATTATTTTTTATACTTTCAAAATCAATATATGGAAGAATTTCTACCATAGTTTCACCACCGCCAACACTTAAGATAACATCAGCATCACTTTTAAAAGCATCATTAATTTCTCTTGCTCTCAATTTAGGAGTGTTAGAACCAACTACACCAACGTTTAATCTTATGTTAGGACCATAAACTATATCAATACCTAACTCCGTAAGATTACTAATAGCTTTATCTAATCTTTCTACATATGGACTAGTCGTACATCCAAAGCTAGGTGCTACTAAATAAAACTTCATTTTATTCCCTCCAATTCTAACAAACTTATATATAAATTATACTATATATATGGTATAATTTACAATGAAGGTAATATCAAAGGAGGATAAAATGAGTAAATTAAAAAAATGGCAATTATGGCTTATCTTTGTTATAACTTTGCTTTTAGCAACTTCTATTATCATTTGGAGTTTATATGATCCTAATAGTAAAACAGTTACAACAATTCTTTTAGTTATTGTATTTTTAATAATGACATTTTCATTACAAATGGCTATTATGAGTACTTTTAAATTCAAACCTAAAAAGAAAAAATTAGTTTCTAAAATTTATAATGTTAGTTTAGAAAATATTATTTCTAATCTTGAAAAAGATGGCTTTACTAAAAGAAATATACGCTTTGGTTATTCATATACAAAAGTAATTAAAGAAACTGCATTAAAAGTAACTTTTGTTAATAATATTAATGAATATATGAGTAAAACTGAAGACGGTAATAAACAAGGTTTCCCTGGTATGAAAAAATGTACTAAGTTTATTGGTTTTGAAATATTCTTAGACAAAAATGATAAAATATTAGAACAAATACCTGATTATTCATTCCAAGGTAATAAGTTATATTATGAAGGATTCATTTTAGAAAATAATGAATTAATTGAACCTAATATCATAGAAATTGAAGATTCACATAAAGAATATGTATTAAAATTAAAAGATTTAATAGGAGCTAAAGATGTGGACAACGAATAAACCTACCTACGGTAGTGCAATTAGAGTTAATAGGGGTTTATATTCACACTATGGTATATATGTTAGTGATGAACATGTAATACATTTTAGTGCAGGTGCTACAGAAGATATTTTATCAGCAAGTGAATCTGCTAGAATTATAGATACTAATATAGATGTATTTTCTAAAGGAGATATAGTAGAAACATTAATTTATGATGATACTAATAAGCCTGTTCGTAATCCACAAGAAATAGTTAATTTTGCCTATTCTATGTTAGGTACTGGTGGATATAATTTAGTAACTTATAATTGTGAACACTTTGTTAATCTATGCTTATATGATAAAGCATATTCTAACCAAGTTAATAATGTATTTCAAAAATTATTTAATCTATAAAAAGAGGTACTATGTCGCACATAGTACCTTTTATATTACTTATTATAAACTGAGTAGAAAGCTCCATACATACCAGCTTCATCACCTAAGTTTGCTAAAGTGATATCAGTATCTTTAACTACATTAACAGCATATTTTTTAAAACTATCTTTAACTACATTTAATAAGTATTCACCTGCGTTACTTACACCGCCACCTATCATAATCTTACCTGGATCAAGTAAAATACATGCATTAGCTAAAGCTTTACCTAAATATAGAGCAAATTCTTCTACTACTTTTACACATAAAGGATCGTTTTTCTTAGCTAAATCAAATACTGCTTTAGCACTGAATGGTTTTCTTAATTCTGTTTTATATTGATCATATAATGTTTCAGCAACCCTTACAATACCTGTAGCACTACTAATAGTTTCTAAGCAACCTTGATTACCACAACCACAATTAAAGTTATATTTATCATCTACACGTAAATGCCCAATTTCAACACCAGCACCACCTGTACCTTCTAAAATATCACCATTAACTACAAGGCCACCACCAACACCTGTACCTAGAGTAATAAATAATAAATCTTTAAATCCACAATAACAAGCTTCACCTAATGCAGCAGCATTAGCGTCATTTAATAATCTAACTTTCCAATCTACCTTTTTATTAAATTCTTCTACTAAATTAATTTTAGTTAGGTAAGGAATATTAGCTGAAGATTTAATAAAGTTATTAGTAATAAATCCTGGACAACCAATACCTACACCTTCAACATTATCATATTTATCTTTGATAGTTCCTATAATAGCGTCAACCATTTCATCACTAGATTTGAAATCTAATAATATATTTAATTTTTCAACTAGTTTTTCACCATCAAATACACCAATCTTAATTGATGTTCCCCCAATATCTACACCGAAAAACATACGTACCTCCTAATTATTAACTTCTTTTTGTTGTTCTTCTTCATGTTTTATAACTTTATTCTTTAAAGCTTCAGCTTTTTTCTGTAATTTTATAATAACTCTAATTGCTATAAATATAGATAAAGCTATAATAATAAAGTTAATTATTGTTTGAATGAAATTACCATAATTTAGAGTTATTGCTTTTTTTACCACATCACCTGCATCATTTACAACAGCAGGTACTAACTCTACTTTAAGTGTTGCGATATCACTACGAACGATTAACCCTACTAATGGCATTACAATGTCATTAACTAAACTTTGAACAATAGCATTAAAGGATGCACCAATAATGATACCTGTAGCTAAATCAAAAATATTCCCCTTTTTAATAAATTTAACAAAATCCTTAAAAAATTCTTTCATATAAAACACCCTCTTGTGTATAGTATAACATAATTTTATTCTAATACCTAATTAATATTTTATAAATATTAATATAACTTTAAAAATAGTATATAAAATGTTATAATATTAAAGCATAAAATGAAAGGAGCTAGTAAAATGGCAAAATTAACTGAACAAGAAATTGTTAGACGTGAAAAGCTAAGCTTTTTAAGAGAAAAAGGTATCGAACCATTTGGTCAAAGATTTGATCGTACTGACAATTCAAAGACAATTATTGAAAAATACGACTCTTATTCTAAGGAAGATTTAGAAAAAGAAGAAAATAAATTTACTGTTAAAATCGCTGGTCGTATGATGTCAAAAAGACGTCAAGGTAAGATTGGTTTCATCAATATTCAAGATAAGTTTGGTAACATTCAATGTTATATTGCTAAAGACATGTTAGGTGAAGAAAATTATGATGTTTTCATTAAATCTGATATTGGTGATATTTTAGGTATCGAAGGTATCGTAATGCGTACTAACACTAATGCATTAACAATCAAATGTACAAAGTTTACACATTTAAGTAAAGCATTAAGACCATTACCTGAAAAATTCCATGGTTTACAAGACGTTGAAGAAGCACGTCGTCGTCGTTATGTAGATTTAATTGTAAACGAAGAATCAAAGAAAGTAGCATTTATGCGTCCACGTATTATTCGTGCTGTTCAACATTTCTTTGATGGTTTAGGTTTCGTTGAAGTTGAAACTCCAGTATTACAACCTATTTTAGGTGGTGCTGCTGCTAGACCATTCGTAACTCACCATAATGCATTAGATATGGAATTCTACTTACGTATTGCAACAGAGTTACCATTAAAGAGATTAATCGTTGGTGGTATGGAAGCTGTATACGAAATTGGTCGTTTATTCCGTAACGAAGGTGTAGATGCTCGTCATAACCCTGAATTTACTACTGTTGAAGCATACTTAGCATACTCAGATATGGAAGGTATGATGGACTTAATCGAAAACTTCTTCAAATCAGTATGTAACGAAGTTTTAGGTACTACTACTGTTGAATTTGCAGGTCATACTTATGACTTAGGAAATTGGAAGAGAGTGCATATGGTTGATTTAATTAAAGAAAAGACTGGTGTAGATTTCTGGCAACAAATTTCTTTTGATGAAGCTAAAGAAATTGCTAAAGCACATCATGTAGAAGTTCCTCAACACTTTACAGGTGTTGGTCACATCATCAATGCTTTCTTTGAACAATTCTGTGAAGAAGACTTAATTGAACCAACATTATTATATGGTCACCCAGTAGAAATTTCTCCATTAGCTAAGAAAAACGCTAAAGACCCACGTTTCACTGATAGATTTGAAGCATTCATCGGTACAACTGAATATGCTAATGCCTTCAGTGAATTAAATGATCCAATTGATCAATTATCACGTTTTGAAGAACAATTAGAAGAACGTAATCTTGGTAATGATGAAGCTTGTGAAATCGATACTGACTTCGTTGAATCATTAGAATATGGTATGCCTCCATGTGGTGGTATTGGTATTGGTATTGACCGTTTAATTATGTTATTAACTGGTAAAACTAATATTAGAGATATCATCTTATTCCCTCATAACAAACAAAGAGGATAATCATGTTATTATTTAAAGATTATTTTGCTTTTAAAAAAGAAAATAAAATGCTTCTTGAAGTAGTTAAATCAAAAGAAGCTTATAATCTTGAGTTAGAACCAATTCTTTATGTTCTTGATATATTATCAGAATTAAATGAAAATAATCATGATGATGATTTAGACTTTTCTAATGTAATAAATATTTTTGAAGTTGGATTTAATTATCTAAAGATTTATTTAAATTATTTAAATTTATTTGCAATGGAAAAAGGCTTTGATATTATTACTGAACAAGCTGATTATATATCTTATTATATTGAAATTAATTCTTATCTAAGTTATTTACATAATGAATATAGCAACAAAAAATTAAAACATCTATCTACATTAGATGAATATGCTGATATTGTTGAAGATATTATTGTTACTAAATGTAAACCTGATCTAGACAATATGCGTAAAACTTTAGTTACTATATTAGAAGAACTAGAAAAAGATAATCGTATCGAAATTCCTACTGATGAATTATATATTCCAGGTCTATTTATAGTATTATGTGATGAATTAGAGAATGAGGAAGCATATGAATTTTAGTATTACTCCTGCAATAGTTAATGACATTAATGATATTTTAATTATTGTAGAAGATGCTAGAGAATTAATAAATTCAATAGGGTTTAAACAATGGCCTAAAGAAGAAGGCTACCCAGCATATAATGACTTTTTAAATGATATAAATAATAATAATTTATATGTAGTAAAAGATGATAATAAAGTAATTGCTATGTTTGCTTCTATTATCGGTAATGATCAAAACTATGATATTATTGATGGTAAGTGGTTAACTAATTCTTCTACTTATGTTACTATACATAGAGTGGCTATTAAAAAAGAATATTATGGACAAGGTATTTCAAAATTAATATTTGACTTTGTTAAAGAGATTGGTAATAAAAATAACATTACTTCTTTGAGAGCTGATACTCACAGTAAAAACATACCAATGAATAAAACTTTATTAAAATATGGTTTTAAATACTGTGGAATTATTAAGATATTAGACTGTAACATTGAACCAGAACGTAATGCATATGAAATACTAATATAAACATAAATGTCATTCCAACAAAGGAATGACATTTTTTTAAAAGAAAAAGGAAGGTTGCCCTTCCTTTTATATTTAGATATGTAATTCTTCTTTTAATAGATCACTTAATTCTTGATCAGAAGCATCTCTAAAGAAATATTGTCTAAATGATTCTCTATCAATTGTTTCTAATAAAAAATTCTTATCGATTTTTTTAAGAATATTAACCATTTTTTCAGTAGTTGCTGTTTTAATGAACTCTAATTGTTCTCTATCGACTGAGTCAATATACATTGATTTATTATATTCAGTTTTACGATCATCATCTTTAAATATATTTTCAAAACAATAATGTAAATTTAAATCTGAACTATAACCTCTATCGTAAGATACAGCAATTGCGTTACCAGGAAATACTTTTCTAAAGTAATAAGCTTCAATAGAATCTCGTAGACAACCGCAAACTACATTAGGGAAAGAGTTTAATGCAATTGTAGCACCTTGACCTGTTTTACATACAATAACAGCATAATCACATGCTTTAGCATTTAATAATATAGCTGCTAAAAGAGCGCAATGAGTATATGATAGTTTCTTATCTTGTTGACCAAACATACCATAATTAACTAAAGTATGACCATAGTTCTCACAAACATCTTTCAATGTATGAAATGCATCCTCAAACTTATTTGTCTGAGAACCATCAATTATTAATGCTACACGCATAAACTACCTCCGAAAAATTATTCAGCTTTACCAACTGAACCGAAAATGTTCATCTTTTCTAATACTGTTTGTTTAATTGCTTCAGCACCTGGAGCTAATAATTTACGAGGGTCGAAACCTTTCTTAACTTGGTCTTTACCAGCTTCGATATATTCTCTAGTAGCTTTAGCGAAAGCTAATTGACATTCAGTGTTAACATTAATTTTGCAAACACCTAAGCTAATAGCTTCTTGAATCATATTTGTAGGGATACCAGTACCACCATGTAATACTAAAGGCATACCAGCACATTCTTTTTTAATGTTGCCTAAAACTTCGAAGTTTAATCCTGGCCAGTTAGCTGGGTAAACACCATGAATGTTACCGATACCAGCTGCTAACATATCAATACCTAAGTCAGCGATTAATTTACATTCTTGTGGATCAGCGAATTCACCAGCACCTACGATACCGTCTTCTTCACCACCGATTGAACCAACTTCAGCTTCAACTGTAGCGTTGTATTGTTTTGCTAATTCAACGATTTCTTTTGTTTTAGCAACGTTTTCTTCAAATGGATAATGAGAACCATCAAACATAACTGAAGTGAAACCAGCTGCTAAAGCTGCTTTAGCACCTTCATATGAACCATGGTCTAAGTGTAATGCTACTGGTACAGTGATATTTAATGATTCAACCATAGCATGAACCATAGCAGAAACTACTTTGAAACCTGTCATATATTTCATAGCACCTTCAGATACACCTAACATAACTGGTGATTTTGCTTCTTCAGCTGCTAAAAGAATAGATTTTGTCCATTCTAAGTTATTAATGTTAAAAGCACCAACTGCATAATGTCCTTCTCTAGCTTTTAACATCATTTCTTTTGCATTTACTAATGGCATAACTTGAATCCTCCTATTTAATTACTATAAGTTTTTACCGTCTATAATTATACAATATTTTATTATCATATGCAATTAAAAATTATTCTAGCTTTTAAATTAATAAAGCCGTTTACACAGTTATACTATTATACTATTCATTAATTTAATTATATATTTTGGTGATTTATAAAATACATCATACCATATAATACTAATAATAAAATACACTAAAATAATTTAGTATAATAAAAAAACTAACGAAAACAAAAGAGTGTTCGTTAGTTATATTTAATTATTTATTTTTTATAGCATTTTCTATTAAACCTACAAATAATGGATGAGGTCTATTAGGACGAGATAAAAATTCTGGATGGAATTGACAACAAACAAAATATGGATGGTTTTGTAGTTCAACAATTTCTACTAATTTTGTTTGTGGGTTTATACCTGTAGCTTTTAAATCTTTATCAAAAATATTAAAGAATTTATTATTAAATTCATATCTATGACGATGTCTTTCTTTAATTAAATCCTTATCATAATATTTTTTAGCTAATGAACCATCTTTTAATGCACATTCATATAAACCTAATCTTAATGTACCACCTAAATTAATACCTTCATATTGATCTGGAAGGTAATCAATGATTGGATGTGTAGTTTCAGGATTAATTTCTGTAGTATCTGCATCTTCATAATTAAACACATTACGTGCATATTCAATACAAGCTAATTGCATACCATAACAAATACCTAGTAATGGTATGTTATTTAATCTAGAATATTTAATAGCCGCTAATTTACCATCAATACCACGTGTACCAAAACCACCAGGTATTAAGACACCATCAACTTCTTTTAACATTTCGCTAACATTAGCTTCAGTTATTTTAGTTGCATCAATATAATTTACATTAACATGTTTACCAAACTTATAACCAGCGTGTTTTAAAGCTTCATCAACTGATAAATAAGCATCTTTTAAAGATACATATTTACCTACTAAAGCAATATTAACTTCACCATCTAATGATTTAATGGTATCAATCATTTGATTCCATTCAGTCATATCTGCTTTTTTAGCATCTAAATTAAAATGTTTTAATATAACATCATCAATCTTTTGATCATGTAATCTATTAGCAATTTCGTATAAAATATCACAATCACGCGCTTCAAATACATTATTTTCGTTAACATCACAGAATAAAGCAATCTTAGCTCTCTGTTCTTTATGAATAGGTACTTCAGTACGTAGGATAATAATATCTGGTTGAATACCTAAACTTCTTAGTTCTTTAACTGAATGTTGAGTAGGTTTAGTTTTAATTTCACCTGCAGCTCTTAAGTATGGTACTAATGTATTATGAATATATAAAGTGTTATTATAGCCAAAATCACGTCTAGCTTGTCTAATAGCTTCTAAGAATGGTAATGATTCAATATCACCAACAGTACCACCAATTTCCGTAATAACTACATCTGCACCACTTACTTTAGCAGCAGATACTAATTTATTTTTAATTTCATTTGTTATATGAGGAATAACTTGAACAGTTGCTCCAAGATAATCTCCACGTCTTTCTTTCGCAATAACTGAAGAATAAATTCTACCTGTAGTAATATTAGATTCTTTAGTTAAATTCTCATCAATAAAACGTTCATAATGACCTAAGTCTAAGTCGGTTTCTGCACCGTCATCAGTAACAAAAACTTCACCATGTTGATAAGGTGACATAGTACCTGGGTCAACATTAATATATGGATCAAATTTTTGCATAAAGACTTTTAGTCCTCTTTGCTTTAATAATCTACCAATACAAGATGCACTTATACCTTTACCTAATGATGATACTACACCACCAGTTACAAATATAAATTTAGTTTCTTTTGTGTTCAAATTATTAGTCCTCCTATAAAAAAATAAAAGTCCTCCCATTAACGGAAGAACTTGTGAGTGCCCTTATCTATTTTATACTAAAACAAATATAAATGCAAATACTATTTACAAAATTCATTAATTATATCCGCAAACATTGTTATATCTTTCATGTTTGTAGCATATGATGTTACAAATCTATAAGTCTTTTTACCATCAACTATAATATCTTCATCAAATAATACATATTGTTCTAGATACTTAACTAACTTATCATCTAAGAATACAAATATAAGATTAGTTTTGTTCTCATTATAAATCTCTATATTATGATGTTTAAAGATTTTTCTTAATTCATCTGCCATAAAGTTAGCTTGTGTTGCTAAAGAGATATATAAATCATTTTTAAAGAAGGCATCAAATTGAAGACCTAATAAACGTCCCTTAGCTAATAAAGCACCACGTTGTTTAATCGTCCATTTAAAGTTAGCAGTTAAATTCTTGTTTCTAATGACTAAAGCTTCACCAAATAATAAACCATTCTTAGTACCACCAATGTAAAATGCATCACTTAAATTATATATATCTTCTAACGAAATATTACCTAAAGCTAAAGCTTGAGATAATCTAGCACCATCAATATATAAATATAAGTTATATTTATCACATACTTCTCTTAAAGCTTTAAGTTCCTCTAAAGAATAAACTAAACCATATTCTGTACTTTGTGATATATATAGAACTTTAGGTATAACCATATGGAAGGAGTAATGTTCATTCATAACTCGTTCTACTTCACTAGGTATTATTTTACTATTATGATTAGGCACTGTGATTACTTTATGACCTGTAGCCTCAATAGCACCTGTCTCATGAACTGCTATATGTCCAGTATCACAAGCAATAACTGCTTCATATGGTAACATACGTGATAAAAATGATAAGTTCGTTTGTGTACCACCAACTAAAAATTGTACGAAAGCATCATTATCATTAACTAAATTTCTAATAGTATCAATAGCATTTTTTGTATATTCATCCTCACCATAACCAACACTATATAAATCATTAGTTTTAGTTAAAGCATCTAATACTTCTTTAGCACAACCGGTGCTATAATCATTAAGAAACGAAATCATTTACTTAGGTCTCCTTGATAATATAATTTTTTAATATTTCTAAAGTATTTACGATATACTTTAATTTGATCATTAGTTTTCATATTTAAGTCTATATTTGGATTTATATATGATAATTTATTATAAATTAATTCATAATGTAGATCATTATTATTAATATCTTTAGAATATATTCTTAAACACTTAATAAATTCATTATTAAGATAAATATTATCATATTTTACAATGATATAATCATTAAATGATTTATCATTTAATAAAGAATATAAAATTTCTAAAGTATTACTATCTTCCATAATTGTATAATATACAATCTCTTTATTATCTTTAATTGCTAAAGGAACATAGTTTAAGTAAGGTAAGTTTTTAACGTAATCTTCATACTTAGCTTCTAAACTTGTATTAATATGTTCATTATATATATATTGTACATTATTATCTATTTTATTTATAAAAGGTGTAATATTATATTCATGCATTATTTGATTGATACGTTCACATGTATTAATATCTATATATTTAACATCATAATATCGTTTACTATTATAATCATATATAGCAGAATTATTCATACAGATTATTGGTTTATCTATATTTAAACTTTTAATAGTATCAATAAACTTACAAGGAGCTTCTTTAGTGAAGAAGCTAAATGTAATATTATCTTCTTTTAAGTTATTTAATTTATAATTAATATAGTTAATTACATTGGTATTATTAGTATTATATAAAGTATCTAAATTAATAATACTAACAGTATCTTTTTTATTAATGAAATGCGGTAAATGAATGAAATTTACTAATAAAGCAATTAGAACTCCAAATACAGTTGACAGTATACGATTAATACCAAATTGGAATTCCCAGTTAGGAACAATAGTTCCTGGATTTACAGTAACTGATAAAAAAGTAAGTAATGCAACGAATATAGCTTGTCTTTGATTTAATAGATTACCTATGATTATAACTAATATAGCTGAAATAGAAATTAAAATATATGGTAATAAAAAGTTTAATTCTAATAAGTTAATACTTGGTAGTGATGGCCATACACCACCACATAAGCCATAAATGTAAATTAGTAAGATCCCTACTAAACCACCTATAATACTCGCTATACATCTATTTTTAGCTTGAGAAATACTTTTCTCTTTAGAACCTTGTAATGAATAACAAGCAGCTAAAGCAGCAAAGAATGGGTTATACCATTTATTAGCAAAACCCACCTCTACTTCAGGTATTAATTCAATAGCTTTAAATACTAAAAAGAAACTAATAGCAATAAATATTGCAATACTTGTTTTTAATGTTCTTAAACCTATGCGCATTGTTTACTCATAAAAGCTTCAATGTCATCGATTTCTTTAATAATATCTTTACTTAGGTTAATACATCCATCTTCTGTAATTAATAAATCATCTTCAATTCTTATACCAATATTCCACTCAGGGATATATAATCCTGGTTCATTAGAAATTACACAACCCTTAGTTAATGCATCATAAGTACAAAAATCATGACAATCCATACCCATGTGATGACTAACGCCATGGAAATAATATTTAATTACATCTTCATCTTTATCAATTAATCCAATCTTTTTTAATTCTTTTTGGAAATACTTAATTAATATTTGATTAAGTTCTTTTGTAGTATAACCAGGTTTTGCGACAGATTCAATTAATTTTTGACCTTTAAGAACAATATTATATACTAATTTTTGTCTATCACTAAACTTACCATTTATAGGGAATGTACGAGAAATATCAGAACAATATGTTTTACATGAAGAACCTAAATCTAATAAAACTAATTCATTATCATTTAATATAGAATTATTAACATTATAGTGTAGACATGTAGCATTAATACCACCTGCACAAATTGTAGGGAACGCATGTCCTGTAGCACCATTAAATTTAATTGCTTGATCAAAGAAAGATTCTAATTGATATTCATATAAACCAGGTTTTAAATTACTTAAAATATTCTTAATACCTATATTTGTAATAGCATTAGCTTTCTTAATTAATTCTATTTCTTCATCATCTTTAACTTTTCTTAACTTCATTAATAGTGTATTACCATTAACTTGTGTCATTTTATAATCAGTTATTAATTTATTTCTAAATAATTCCTCATAACTATAACTAATTTCTGGACCGTCTTTATATAAAGTATAAACTTTAGTAGTATTATCTAATAATTTTTCTAGATCATTATCAAATTGATCAATATATCTTATATCATTAATATTACTAATTTCTTCTGCTTCATTAGGTCTTAAAACTTTACCAGTCCATTTCTCTTGTTGAGGATTAATTCTTTGAATGTATAAAAATTCTTCTAATTTATCAGTTTTCTTAACTACCAAGATATCATCAAATTCATTAATACCTGTTAAATAATAGAAATTTCTATCACAATCATACATACTAGCATCCTCATAAGGACGTTTATTAAAGAAAATAAATACACTATTTTCATCCATTAAATTATATAAATTTAATCTTCTTTTTTTATAATCCATAAACATTACCTCCAATTAATGTTATTTTACAACTTTATTACATAAATTAATATATTTACTTATAAGAAAACGCATACACTTAACTATTAGAAATTTCTTCACTAATAGAAAATAAATTTTTTATATGCTCATATGGACCAAATAATACTATTTTATCACCTTCATTAATTATAGTATCTCTATCTACCAATAAAGCTACATTGTCATTATATTTCATCATTATACTAATTCCATACTTTTCCTTAATTTGTGATTCTTTTAAAGTTTTATCTACTAATTCTATAGGAAGATTTTTAACTTCTACTTCCATCATTGCATTAGATCCATAATTATCTATTATTGATAAGTTATTTAATTTAGATTCATCTATTACTTCTTCATGATGACTAACTTTAAATAATTCTTCAATATTTGTTAGTTTACCAAATACTACTAATTTATCTTCTTTTTGTAAGATAGTATCTTTTTTAACATCTAATACTCTATTATTTCTTTGAATTAATAATATAGTGATATTATATCTACTTTTTAATTTTGCTTCATAAATACTCTTACCTGCTAAATCGTGCGGCATATCAGCAATATAAATTTCTACTATAGAATTATTACCATATGCATCTAATTCAGTTATAACATTTTCACTATGGTTCTTTAATTTAATTTTAGTTGCTACGGTCTCGATTAAACGTTCAGTAGTTCTTCTAAATAAAGGCAATCGTACAATTATTAATAGCAAAATAAATGCACATATAGAAATACCTAAATATTTTAATGATTCACTTTCACTATCCAATTTAATATTAAATAAAATATTAATTAATAATGATACAATTAATACATTAAATATTGTACCTATAATCATTGTAAAGATAGCTATCTTTCTTCTAGAATGATTTGAAGTAATCAATTCACTTTCTTTAGTAGAAAACCCTGAATTAGTTAATAAAGAAATCACTTGAAATCTAGCTTTATCTTTAGTAAGACCAGTGATTCTAAATAATACAGTAAATATTTGAATCATTAACATATATATCATTATTATTACAATAATTAGTACAACTGATAATATTAAACTCATAGTTTGTCACCTTTATATTTCTTTATAGTTATTGCTTTTCTAGGACTTTTCTTTATACACTTATTACATCTAATACAGTCCATACTATTAGGATTAGTAAAAGGTGTAATATTCATACTACAACTTCTACTGCATAACCCACACTTAGTGCAATCATCATGGACTTCAAATCTGTAAGGTGATATTTTGTTACCTAAACCAAGTACTACACCAAACGGACATAGAAATTTACAAAATGGTCTATAGATAATAATAGATAATAAGAATACACTACTAAAACCTATAATTTTTAGTACTAAAAAGAAAGCTTTAAGTTCTTCTTTATGAGGTATAAAAACTAGTGGTATTAATATCACTAATAAGATAAATACTAGATATTTAAGTTTCATTAAATATTTATCTATTTTGAATGTTCTAAATTTCTTAGGAAATGGTATTTTATAAATTAATTCTTCAAGTATACCAAGTGGACAAATAGTTGAACACGCTAAACGTCCAAATAATGCTAAAACAAGTAATGTAATTAAAAATATCATCTCTATATTCCCTTTCTTACACTTCTAAATTATAACATAAAATATAAAAAAAGAGTTGAAATAATCAACTCGTATAAATAAAAATGGAGCCACAGATGGGAATCGAACCCACATCATCTGAATGGCAATCAGATGTACTAGCCATTGTACTACTGCGGCGTGACTATATTATAGCAAAATAAAGCTTTGATAGTCAAGAGTTAATTTAAATAATTCTTGCAAATTATTTATACTTTTTTTCATAATATTTAATTGTTTCTTCTAATCCTTCATTAAAACTAATCGTAGTATTATATCCTAATTCATTCTTTATTTTTGAATAATCTATGCCATATCTTAAATCATGAGCAGGTCTATCATTAACAAACTTAATTAATGATTCACTTTTACCTAACATATTAAGTATTTTTTTTACTAATTCTAGATTAGAAATTTCAGTATTACTACCAATGTTATAAACTTGTCCACTTCTACCATTAAAAAGTATCTTTTCTATACCTAATACATGATCTTTAACATGTAGCCATTCTCTGATATTCATTCCATTACCATAGATTGGGATTTCTATATCATTTAAGGCATTTTTAATAACTAATGGAATTAGTTTTTCAGGATATTGGTTAGGCCCATAATTATTAGAACATCTAGAAATTGTAGTATCTAATTTATAAGTGCTATGATATGCATTTACTAATAAATCTGCTGACGCTTTACTTGCACTATATGGACTAGATGGATTAAGAGTACTATCTTCTCTAAATAAATCTTTACTATCAAATTCTAAATATCCATACACTTCATCTGTAGAGACTTGATGAAATCTTGTAACATTATATTTTAAACATAAATCTAATAGATTACTTACTCCTAAAACATTAGTTTTAATAAAAATGCTAGGATCGATTATACTACGATCTACATGTGTTTCTGCTGCAATATTAATACAATAATCGATATGATTATCTTTAAATAATTTATCCAAGTCTTCTAGATTACAAATATTCATTTTATAAAAAGCAAAGTTATCATTATTTAAAATATCGGTTATATAATTTAAATCACCTGCATATGTTAAAGCATCTATACCTATAAAATTATAGTTTTTATATTTATTAACCATGTAATTTATAAAATTACTGCCAATAAATCCACAAACACCTGTAACTAATATTGTCATTATATCCCACCTTTACTTAATTATACACTAATATAGAGAAAAAGAGTAGCCATAAGACTACTCTACTTACCTAAACAGAAGTTTGTAAATAATTTTGTTACAAGTTCATCAGAATATGTTTCACCTGTAATTTCTCCTAAATAATCAAAAGCATCTTTTAAATCACTAGCTACTAAAGCTATATCCGGATTTAAAGAACTAGTGACACGTGCACTTTCTAATGATGACATTGCACGTTCCATTAGTGATATTTGTCTAGAATTATTTAAGATAGGATTATAAACATCAAAGTTATTTAAATTTGTAACTTTTAATACTGCTTCTTTTAACTCTAATATACCTTCCTTATTTAAAGCAGATATATAAACAGTATCATCTTCTATTTGCCATTCATTGGCTAAATCTGTTTTATTAGCTACAATGACATGTGGTTTATCTTTTACTAATTCTAATAATTCATTATCTAAAGTTGTTAAAGGTTCTGATATATCTAATACTAAGAAAACTAAGTCAGCTGTATTGATTAAATCTCTACTCTTTTTAATACCAATACTTTCTATAACATCTTCACTATCTCTAATACCTGCTGTGTCTAATAGATGAAGCGAAACTTCCCCTAAATTAATATTACCTTCTACAATATCACGGGTAGTACCTGCAATATTAGAGACTATAGCTTTATCTTCATCTAATAACATATTTAAAAGACTACTCTTACCAACATTTGGACGACCAACAATAGCTGTATTGATACCATGATGGATAATTTTAGATACACTAGATCTTTCTAATATATTATTCATTTTAGATATTAAACTATTTAAATTAGGTAATAAATATTCTTGTGTTACTTCAGTAGCATCTTCATACTCAGGATAATCAATATTAACTTCTATCTCTGCCATTAGATTTAAGATATCATTTCTAAAACCAGATACTAATTTACCTAATGATGAATTAAGTGCATTAACTGAACTTCTTAATGCTAATTTATTTTCAGCATTAACAATATCCATAATAGATTCTGCTTTAGTTAAATCCATCTTATGGTTTAAAAATGCTCTTTTAGAGAATTCACCTGGTTCTGCTAAACGGAAACCATGTCTTAATAATAATTTTAGTACTTCATTTGTAACAAATACACCACCATGGCAATTAATCTCACAACTATTTTCACCATCAAAAGAGTGTGGCTTTTTAAATACCGAAACCATTACTTCATCAATGATTTCATCTTTATCTATAATGTAACCATAATGAATTGTATTACCATTAACTTTAGTTAAATCTTTACCTTTAAATATTTTATTAACAAGCTCTATGGAGTCATAACCACTACACCTAATAATTGATATAGCTCCATTACCATAAGGAGTTGCTATTGCACATATAGATTCCATAAGTATCCCCTCCGAGTATTTGATTTTAACACAAAAAATTAGTAAATCAAAGTATTATTTTTTTCTAAAGTAATATTTATCAACTAAATCTTTAACTTTTGGACTAACTTCTAAATCATAAGGGATATATTTAGAAGTTAAGACATTATTTAAGAAATTATAAATAATATCACAACTATGATTAAAGCTCTTAGCATTCATAAAATTACCATTATCAAGTCTTGAATGAATTCTTGCACCAGTACTATATGCATCACGTGCAAATGTTAATGATACTACACCGTTATCAGCAAATGGTGTAGAGTCGCTAGAGTATGCACCTTCATACACATATACGTTAAATCCTGCAGCTAAGCATACACTCTTAGCATAATTTAGTAAGCTATCATTACCACTTACGCAACATAAGTCATAACCAAGTGTAACACCTGTCATATCAACATTAATATTTAGTATTACATTTTCTAAGTTTTCTTTTATACTTGTATGATATTTAGAACCAAGTAATCCTCTCTCCTCAGCTCCACAGAAAACAAAGCGTAAACTATATTCTAAATCATCTTTGTTTATTCTAGACATTAAATCTAGTAATGTTGCTGCACCACTTGCATTATCATATGCACCTTTTGAAAAGAAAACTGAATCATAGTGAGCAGTTAAAACAATAGTTTCTTTTCTTCTACCTTTAACACTAACAATAACATTATTACTTTCTACTTCTACTTGTGTTTGTTCTAATTCTAAATGAACATTATGATAATCATTTAATACTATTTCTTCAATATCCATTAATCTTAAAGTAAAACAAGGAATAACTCCATGTTCTAAATGCTTATCTCTTAAGATATTGATTTCTAAATCAGTATCTTCTCTATTATCATAAAGACTACCGCTAGCAGCGATAATAGCTATAACATTCTTTTTAGCTAATTCTTCATATGCTTTATAGTTTATTCTATGATACAGTAAAGCAACTTTACCATCTAAATCTAGATTTTTAATATTATCAATATGATCAACATATACTAAGCTAAAATCACCATTAATATTAGTACTTCTTAAAAAACCAGTAACTTCATATTCTTTACCATTAATAACACATTTCTCTACTGTAACATTACTAAAAGGAATATTAAAAGGTTCCAAAAAAGCATCGTAGCATAAACTTTGACACTTATCAATAATCATATTAGCTGCTTTTAGTTCTTCTTTACTACCAGCAATTCTTACAAAGCTTAACTCTTTAATAAAATCAAACATATTTTCTCCTTAAGACAAAAGGCTCCCAAATAGGAGCCTAATTTATAATTACATTGATTCGTGAATTGTACGATTAATTACATCGTCTTGTTGTTCTTTAGTTAATTTAATGAAATTAACTGCATAACCAGAAACACGGATTGTTAATTGTGGATATTTTTCAGGATGTTTTTGAGCATCTAATAATGTTTCACGATTAAAAACATTAACATTTAAATGGTAACCACCATCAGCAACATATGTATCTAGCATTTGAACTAAGTTATCAACTCTTGACATTTTTATATCTCCTTATAATTAATCTAATTAGTCTTCGTCTTTACCTAAAGATTGAGGAGTAACAGAGAATGTATTTGAAATACCATCCTTTGAATACTCGTATGGTAATTTAGCAACTGATTCTAATGAAGCTAAAGCACCATGACTATCACGACCGTGCATTGGGTTAGCACCTGGAGCTAATGGTTCACCGGCTTTTCTACCATCAGGTGTATTACCAGTTTTCTTACCATAAACTACGTTTGAAGTGATAGTTAAGATAGACATTGTAGGTTCACTTTCACGGTATGTATAATGTTTCTTAATTTTGTTCATGAAAGTCTTAACTAACCATACAGCAATCTCATCTGCTCTGTCATCGTTATTACCATATTTAGGGAAATCACCTTCAGTAATGAAGTCAGTAATTAAGCCAAATTCATTACGGATTGGAGTAACCTTAGCATATTTAATAGCTGATAATGAGTCTACTGCACAAGATAAACCTGCGATACCAGTAGCGAAGAAACGATGAACATTAGTATCATGTAAAGCCATTTCTAAAGCTTCATATGAATACTTATCATGCATATAGTGAATTAAATTTAATACGTTAACATATAAGTCTGCTAACCATTCCATCATAGTTTCATATTTGTCGATTACTTCATTATAATCTAATGGATCATTTGATGTAATTGATTCAAATTTTGGAGAAACTTGCATTGGTTTGCCAGTTTTCTTATCTAACATTAATTCGTCACGGCCACCATTCATAGCATATAATAAACATTTAGCTAAGTTAGCACGTGCACCGAAGAATTGCATATCTTTACCAACTCTCATTGAAGATACACAACATGCAATACAGTAATCATCACCCATTTCAGGACGCATTAAATCGTCTGATTCATATTGGATTGATGAAGTCTTAATTGACATTAAAGCACAGTATTTTTTGAAGTTAGCAGGTAAATTTTTTGACCATAATACTGTTAAGTTTGGTTCTGGAGCTGGTCCTAAGTTATCTAAAGTGTGTAACATACGGAATGAGTTCTTAGTAACTAATGTACGACCATCTACACCCATACCACCAATTGACTCAGTTACCCAAGTTGGATCACCTGAGAATAATTCATTGTATGATTTAATACGCATGAATTTAACAATACGTAATTTCATAACAAAATGATCCATTAATTCTTGTGCTTCTTCTTCAGTAATTACACCATTTCTTAAATCTCTTTCAATATAGATATCTAAGAAAGTAGTGTTACGACCGATTGACATAGCAGCACCATTTTGATCTTTAACTGCAGCTAAATAACCAAAATATAATGCTTGGATAGCTTCATGAGCATTTGTAGCAGGTTGAGAAATATCAACACCATAAGATAATGCCATTTCTTTTAATGCTTTTAATGCTTTAATTTGATCAGACAATTCTTCTCTATCTCTAATTCTTTCTGGTCTCATTTCACCACAAATTAAAGACTTATCTAATTCTTTATGACGGATTAAATAATCAACACCATATAAAGCGATACGACGGTAGTCACCAACGATACGGCCACGACCATAAGTATCAGGTAAACCTGTTAAAATGTGAGCTGAACGTGCAGCACGCATTTCAGGTGTATAAGCATCATAAACACCATCATTATGAGTTTTACGATACTTAGTGAAAATTTCTTTTACTCTATCAGAAACTTCATAGCCATACATAGCACATGCTTCAGTTGACATTTTAATACCACCAAATGGTTGTAAAGCACGTTTAAATGGCTCATCAGTTTGTAAACCAACAATTTTTTCTAAATCTTTGTTTAAATAACCAGGCTTATGGCTTGTAATAGTTGAAATAATATCAGTGTCAGCGTTTAAAACACCACCAGCTGCTCTTTCTTTCATTGTTAAATCCATTACGATTTTCCATAATTCTTTTGTAGCTTCTGTTGCTGGAGCTAAGAAGCTTGAATCTCCTTCATAAGGAGTGTAGTTTCTTTGAATGAAGTCACGTACATTTACTTCGTCGTTACTCCATTTACCAAGAACGAATCCTTCCCATCCTTTGTACATAAACATACCTCTTTCTAAATTTACTGCTACTACTTAAATTTTAGTTTCATAGCCATTTGTAATTCTATCAAAAATTGATTTTAATCTCAAGCAAAACACTTAAATTTTAAATTATTTTTATTTAAACTCCATGCGTAACTCATCAATCTTTGCTTCCATCCAAATTTCTAATATTTCTTCTGGTTGGAAACCTCTACATCTAGCAAAGACTTGATCATCTTTCATAATTAAGATTGATGGAACTGCTACAACTTCGAATTCTTCACAAATTGGAAGTGTATTTTCATCAACTTCTAAGTGATGTAATGTAACATCTGGGTAGGATTTCATAATATTATGTAAAATTGGCATTAATGATAAGCAGTTAGCACAAGACTCACCAGACACCTCAATTACACTCATACCTTTTAATAAACTTTTGTAATTATCTTTATTTAGCAGCATACTTTTTAACCTCTAATATTTCCTTAACGTGAGAAACCTCATCTTTAGTTGGTGGTTCTACGCCTTCTAAAGGATACGGGATTCCTAATTTTTGATATTTAACTGTTCCCATTGTATGATATGGTAAAACTTCGATTTTCTCTACATTCTCTAAAGTATCGACAAACTTCTTTAATTCTAATAGATACTCATCATTAAGAGTAATTCCAGGGACAATAACATGACGAATCCACATTTTTTTGCCATTTCTTGATAAAAATTTAGCAAATTCTAATATATTTTTATTACTTACGCCTGTTAGTTCTTGATGTTTATCATCACGGATATGTTTAATATCCAGTAAGAATAAATCAACATATTTAATTAATTCTAAATATTTAGATTCATCATTTGGATTAAAGAAATAGCCTGATGTATCAACACAGGTTCTAACACCATTTTCTTTAAATTTCTTTAATAATTCTAAAGCAAAATCATATTGACCAAGTGGTTCACCACCAGTTAATGTAATTCCACCTTTGTCACCCCAATAACCTTTATATCTTAAAGCTTGTTTAACTACATCATTAGATTCAAGAATTTGAGAATTTTCTCTTGTCCATGTATCAGGATTATGACAATATTTACATCTTAAAGGACAACCTTTTAAAAATATTACATAACGAATACCTGGACCATCAACAGTACCAAAGCTTTCGAATGAATGAATATATCCTTTCACAAAATCACCTCAAAGGAAAGTTTACCAAAAATTAGTTATACATACAAGTTAATATTAGAAAAGTATTAAGCTTTCCATAAACCATGTAAATTACAATAAGCGTAAACTGCAACTACTTCTTCACCGTTTTGTAAAGCGAATGAAGCTTTAGGTTCATCATTTGGATTTAAATCCTTTCTATATACACCATTAGTTGTTTCAACAACGATAAAGTTAATTAAATGAGCTTCAGTTTGTGGGTGAATTACAGAACCTACAACTACCTCAACTAAATTATCTTTAACTGTATATACAGGTACATGCTTTTCTTTAGCAGCATCTACTGTATTAGCAACTAATTCTTTCATTGTTTCACCACAACAGTTAGGTTTAACTTTGTGATCAACAACCATTTCTACAACATTTTTACAAGTTTCACAAAAATAAAATTTCATAAAATATCTTCCTCCTATTCTATACTTTAATTATAGCATACTTGAATTATTATTTTTATTTTTTGCTCATAATTTTTCACTTAAAGAATAAATACTTTATAATTAGACTAAAATACTTAAATATATGTTTATTAATTCGTTTATTTATCATATAATATAAGTAGTAAGTAAGGAGGAACTTTATATGTGTGTATTTTGTAAAATTATTAATGGTGAGATTCCATCATATAAAATTTATGAGGACAATAATGCTATTGCAATACTAGATATTTCTCAAGCAACTTTAGGTCATACTTTAATATTACCTAAAAAACATTATGAAAATATATTAGAAATACCAACTGAAACCTTAGCTTCTTTAGCTAGTACAGTTAAAAATGTAACAAATATCTTACAAACTAAATTAAATCCTGAAGGTTTTAATATCCTAAACAATTGTGGTCTAGCTGCTGGCCAAACCGTAATGCATTTTCATATTCATATTATTCCACGTTATAATGGTGATGATTTAGAAATTAAATTTAATGATCATGGCAAGGACTTTGACTTAAAAGCATTACATGAAAAATTAATCTAATAGAGTAGAGATAAAAAATTTCCACCATCTCATTGTACCGTACGTACAGATCTCGTATACGGCGATACATTTATATTAAATACAAAATTACTTAAGGTAGTATGAAAGGGGTGACCAGTCTAGGTCTTCCCTTTTTCTTATTTGGAGGAGATAATACTTCAAGACTTAGAAAATAATTAATTGTAGATAACCCCGGATTGTCTATATAATCCTAATCTAGTGTTTGCTGCTTAAAACATTTCTTCATCAGTAATAGATTACCTATGATGACATTAGCTGACTTCTAGTCGACTCACCTTTTTCGTTGGAACTTACTATAATTGCTTTAAAATATCTAGACAATTCTTCGACAAGCCCTTCCAGAGTAAGCTACTAATCTTTCGTCTCACATCCTCTTAGTTTACTATCTTGGTTTTACATTTACCATTAGGACTTCAGTTTGTTAAAGAACTTTATCCACATACCATTTAGCCTAAAAATTAAGTTTCTGTACGTGGCTCAAAAACTTTTGTTACACTACTTATTTCACTCCAACCTCACGGTTTAGGGCTTCTAGGTTACTTCACTTTTTGGTAAATTTCCGTGACAAGATTTTCACGAGTAAGATTAGTACCATTTATGGCACATAAGCAAAATAGTATTACTAGTGTAGATATGCTAGTAATACTATTTTTTATAAAAGTCTTCAATTTTAGTTGAAAGTTCTAAGACATCATTAATAATATATTTATTTTCCCAATGTTTAGGAAATAATTGTTGATATTTTTGATACTTATATCTATCATCTATAAGAACAATTATACCTTTATCATTATCATCTCTAATTACACGACCTGAAGCTTGAATAACTTTAGTCATCCCAGGATATGTATAAATATAATCAAAACCTTTATATCCTAAATTATCTAAAGAATCTTTATAAATATCTAGTTCTTTACTTATTTGTGGTAAACCTACACCAAGTACAATTACACCATCTAATAGATCACCAATAAAGTCAATTCCCTCAGAATATATTCCACCTAATACAAATAGTCCTAGAATATTCCCTTCTTCTTTAAAACAATCAAGAATATTTTTATTATTAATTAACTGTTCCCCTTTTTGTTGCATTAATAACTCATAACTATCTATCACTAAATTATTTACAACTAAGCTTAGATATTCATATGATGGAAAAAATACTATATATTTACCTTTTTTAGTATATATTACAGTTTCAATAATATTAATTATTTCTTTTAAAGTATAATATCTATCTTTATATTTAGTAGATACAGGACAGATAAGCTCTAGTTGGTTTTCTTTAGGGAAAGGAGAACTAAGTTCTAGTTCTTGAACTTTATCATTATATAGATAATTATTATAGTAACTAAAAGGTTTTAAGGTAGCAGAAAAGAAAACAATACCACTAGTTTCTTCATTAATAGTATTAGTCAAATACTTATTAGCATTTAGACACCTTATATTGAAAACATAATTATTACTATTAAGTTTTACTAATAATATGTGATTATTTGAATATATATTAGATATTCTAAGATAGTCTCTTAAATTAAAATAATAATCTAAAACTAAATCTTTTATATTATCATCTAATTCTTCTATAATTTCATTAATATACTCTAGAAGTTTTATAAGTAGTGATTCTAAAAATAAATCATTATCTTTTTGGTAATATAGATCATTATTTTCAAAGTTTATAGCATATGTTTTTTCAATATAGTTAAATGTATTATTAATAATTTGGATAATATTTTCATAATTAATTAAAGCTTTATATAATACTTTTAATTCAAGAGTACTAAAAGTACTACTATACATTTCAATACTTCGAGATACTAAGTTATGTGCTTCATCACATAAGACATATGGTCTAATTTTTTCTTCTTCAAAAAATCTTTTTAACTTTACTTTAGGATCAAAGACATAATTATAATCACAAATAATTACATCTGAAAAACTAGATAAATCAAGAGATAATTCAAATGGACACATATCATTAGAGATAGCAATATTATAAATTATATTTTTAGTTAATATACGATGTTCTAATAAAATCTTACCTATAATTTTACGTAGTTTAGCATAATAATCTATAGCTAAATGACATTTATCACATTTAGGACCATCTTTTTTATTCACACACATTTTCTTTTTCGCATTAATCTCTATAACATGACAATCTAGACCATTATCCATTAATACTTTAAATGCTTTTATAGCAGACATAGCACCACTATTTTTAGCAGTTAAATAAAATAATTTATCATTAAACGATTTTAAATTCTTTAATGCACCATAGATAGAACCTATCGTTTTTCCAATACCTGTAGGGGCTTCTATTAATATTTTATCATTGTTTAATAGTGTTTCTTCTACAACCTTGATAAACTCTTCTTGACCAGTACGCTTAGTATTATATGGAAACTCTAGCATATTAATAGTCTTTATTCTTTCTAAATAACCCTCTCTTACAATATTTTGAAATGTATAATATTTATCTAACGTATCATAAAGAAAATCTTCAAGTGTCATTAAATCAAATTCAAATTTATAATTTATTCTTTCATGTGTTTTATTATGAATATAGAGTAAATTAACTGTAATATTACTAAATTCACTATTTTTTAATAAAAAGTAAGCATATATTTTGGCTTGAGCTATATGTTCAGGTTTATATATAAATTTACTATCTTTAATATCTAGAGCTGTTGTCTTAATTTCTTCCATTTCGAGGTAAAAATCTTTTTCTAATAGACCATCAACATAACCAACTAAATTTAAATATTCATTATTATAATTAAATACTTCATTAATATAATATTCCTTAATTGCACGTTCTCCATACTCAGCTTGTCTAATTGTATGAAGCATGGTACCTTCTTGAGCTCTTTCTAATAAATAGTTAGAAGAAGTAATGTTTCCACTTTGATATACTTCGAATGCTAATTCTCTTATGCTAATTTGTCTCATATTACTTCTCCTTTCAATTTACTAAAATAGAGCACAAATTGTGCTCTATTATTTTTATTCTTCTTCCGAATTATCTACAGTTTCTACTTCTTCTGTATCATCACGATCTACTACCGCAATATTACTAATCTTATGGTCTTCTCTTAATTTAATTAAGCGAACACCTTGACTATTACGTCCAGTTAATGAGATGTCAGCAGCATGAATTCTTATTACCATACCTTTATCAGTAGTAATAATAATATCATTATCTTCTGTTACAGTTCTTAAAGTATTTAATGGTCCATTCTTTTCAGTAACATTTAATGCTTTAATACCCATTCCACCACGTGTTTGACAACGATATTCTTCAATTAATGAACGTTTACCATAACCATTTTCAGTGATAACTAAAATTTCTTTTACAGTATCATCAATAATAGCTTGACCAATAATAGATTCTTCATCTGTTAAGTTCATACCACGTACACCACTAGCACTACGACCCATACATCTTACATCTTCTTCATTAAATCTTATAGATTTACCTGAAGTAGAACCTAATACAATGTCCTTAGTACCATCAGTTACAGATACACCAAATAATTCATCACCATCACGTAATGTAATCGCAATCTTACCGTTTGTACGGATGTTTTCAAATTCTTTAATTGAAGAACGTTTTACTAAACCTTTCTTAGTTACAAAGAATAAATATTTACCTTCTTCAAATGATGCTGGTACACTTGTAACCGCAGTTAGTTTCTCATCTTCAGCAAAAGTAATTAAATTTACTAATGGTAATCCTTTTGCTTGACGTGAGAATTCAGGAATTTGGTAACCCTTTATTGCATATACTCTACCTAAATTTGTGAAGAAGTATAAGTAATCATGTGTACATGTTGGAATAATATGACATACATCATCATCTTCCTTAGTCTTAATACCACTCATACCTACACCACCACGGTTTTGAACCTTATATGCATCTTGTCTCATTCTCTTAGCATAACCTTGGTTAGTAATAGTAATGATTACATCTTCACGAGGAATTAAATCTTCATTTTCAATATTTAAATCAGTATGTAATGATATCTCACTACGACGATCTGTATTATATTTAGCTTTAATTTCTAATAAATCATTTTCAATTAATTCATACTTAGCTTCTTGTGAACCTAATATTCTTTGATATTCATTAATTGCAGCAACTAATTCATTCTTTTCATCAATGATCTTATCTTTATTTAAACCAGATAATCTCTTTAATTGCATATCTAAAATAGCAGTAGCTTGAATATCTGATAAGTTAAAGCGTGCCATTAATTTTTCTTTTTCACTACCATCATCAGTAGTTCTAATGATATGAATGATTTCATCAATATTATTACCATCATGGGCAATTAAGTAACCATCTAAAATATGTACTCTTGCTAATGATTTATCTAAATCAAATTGAGTTTTACGTGTAATAACTTCAACTTGGAATTTTAAATATTCTACTAAAGCTTCTTTTAGGTTAACACAACGAGGTTCATTGTTAACTAAACAAATCATATTCATACCAAAACTTGTTTGTAATTGTGTGTATTTATATAAGTTATTTAACATAACCTCAGGGTTAACATCTTTTCTTAATTCAATAACAATTCTAATACCTAAACGATTAGATTCATCACGGATATCAGTAATACCATCAACAATCTTATCTTTTACAATTTCAGCAATTCTTTCAATTAATCTTGTCTTATTTACCATATATGGTATTTCAGTTACAATAATTGAATTCTTACCATTTTTCTCGTTCTTTTCAATATCAGCACGAGCTCTAATTACAATTGTACCATTACCAGTTTCATAACCATTTTTTAGGCCTGTTAAACCTAAAATTTGGCCTCCTGTAGGGAAATCTGGACCTTTAATGTAATCCATTAATTCTACAATTGCTATCTCTTCATTGTGCATTAAAGCAATTAAACCATCAATAACTTCACCTAAATTATGAGGGGGAATATTAGTAGCCATACCTACCGCAATACCTGTTGTACCATTTACTAATAAGTTTGGAATTCTTGCTGGTAAAACTACTGGTTCATGTTCACTACCATCATAGTTATCGATAAAATCAACCGTATTTTTATCAATATCTCGAACCATTTCCATGGCAATTTTACTCATTCTAGCTTCAGTATAACGCATCGCAGCAGCACCATCACCATCGATATTACCAAAGTTACCATGTCCATCAACTAATGGATTACGATAGCTAAATGGTTGTGCCATACGTACCATTGCATCATAAATAGAAGAGTCACCATGTGGATGGTACTTACCCATTACATCACCAACGATACGGGCTGATTTCTTAAATGCTACGTTAGAGTAAACACCCATTTCATTCATACCGTATACAATACGTCTTTGTACTGGTTTTAAACCATCTCTAATATCTGGTAAAGCACGAGCGATAATAACACTCATTGCATAATTTAAGAAGGCAGTTTTTAATTTATCATTGATATTTAATTTTTCAATACGATCAACTTCTCTTTCCTCTGCTTCAAGGAATTCTTTATTCTCATGATTCACTATCATCTACCTCCTAAATATCAATGTTATTAGCATATTGGGCATTTTCTTGAATAAATCTCTTACGAGGTTCAACTTCATCACCCATTAACATTTCAAATAATTGATCTGCTAAAATCGCATCATCTAATTGTACTTGAATTAATGTTCTAACTGATGGGTCCATTGTAGTTTCCCATAATTGTTCAGGGTTCATCTCACCAAGACCTTTATATCTTTGAATTGATAATTTCTTACCAACAACTTGTTGTTTATATTGTTCTAATTCTTCATCAGTATAACAATATTTAATATTCTTATTATGTTCAACCTTATATAGTGGAGGTTTAGCTACATATATATAACCATTTTCCACCAGTTCAGGCATATAACGATAGAAGAAAGTTAATAATAAAATACAAATATGTTCACCATCGACATCGGCATCGGTCATGATTACAATTTTGTGATATCTAGATTTAGAGATATCAAAATCTTCACCAATACCAGCACCAATAGCTTGAATTAGAGATAATATTTCTTTATTACCTAATGCTTTATCTAAACGTGCTTTTTGAACATTTAATACCTTACCACGTAAAGGTAAGATAGCTTGGAATTCACTTTCTCTACCACTCTTAGCACTACCACCGGCAGAATCACCCTCGACTATATAAAGTTCGCTTTTACTTGGATCTTTACTTCTACAATCTGCTAATTTAGATGCAAAACCTAAACTATCTAAAGGGCTCTTACGTCTAGTAGCTTCTCTAGCTTTTCTAGCTGCAATTCTAGCATTAGCTGCTAAAACACATTTCTCAACAATAGCCTTAGCTTCTTGAGGGTTTTCACTTAAGAATTCTTCTAACACATCACCAAATAATTGTGAAACTAAACTACGTACTTCAACATTACCTAGCTTAGTCTTAGTTTGACCTTCAAACTGTGGCTGTGGATGTTTGACAGAAACAATTGCTACTAAACCTTCACGCATATCCTCACCGCTAAGTTGTTCATCCTTCTTTAAAAGATTATTAGCCTTAGCATAATTAGTAATTACACGTGTTAAAGCTAAACGGAAACCTTCTTCATGAGTACCGCCCTCAGTAGTCTTAATATTATTAGTGAATGAATAAATATTAGTATTATATGTAGTATTATATTGCATAGCAATTTCAACACCAATATTATCTTGAACTTTATCACAATATACTATTGTCTTATTAGCTAATTCTTTATTTTGATTTAAATATTCAACATATTCAACAAGACCACCTTCATATTGATAAACATGTTCTACCATTTCTTCACCACGTTTATCTCTAATAGTAATCTTTAATCCTTTATTTAAGAATGCTAATTGTTGTACACGATTACGTAAAGTTTCAAAGTTATATTCAGTACCTTCTTTGAATATTTCTTTATCAGCCTTGAAAATAACTTGTGAACCAGTGTGATCACTTTCACCATAACATTTTAAATCATATAAGATTTTACCTCTATTATATTCTTGTTCATAAATCTTATTGTTACGATATACCTTTACTTTTAACCATTCAGAAAGAGCATTAACTACAGAAGCACCAACACCATGTAAACCACCTGAAGTTTTATAGGCATTATTATTAAATTTACCACCAGCATTTAAAACAGTAAAAATAGCTTCAATCGCTGGTCTACCTGTCTTAGGGTGAATATCAACTGGCATACCTCTACCATTGTCAGTTACACTAATAACATCATCAGGTAATACCTCAATCTCAATATGAGTAGCATAACCTGCTAAACATTCATCGATAGAGTTGTCTACAATTTCCCATACAAGGTGATGTAAACCTAATGGTCCTGTAGAACCAATATACATACCAGGACGTTTTCTAACATGCTCTAAACCTTCTAATAATTGAATACTAGAGGCATCATAATTTTGTTCTAATTCCTTATTTTCTTCCATAATTAGCCTTCCTTTCTTGTTATATCTATAACTAAAGCATCATCTAACATATAATCTTTAATATCTGCCACTGAAGCTGAAGTAATAAACGTTTGTGTGTCCTTTAGATACTCTAATACTTTTTCTTGTCTAGTAGCATCCAGTTCAGCAAATAAATCATCTAAAAGAATAATAGGATTATACCCATATTCTTTATATATCTTTAAAACAGCAAATTTAATCAATAAAATAGCTGTTTTAATTTGTCCTTCTGATGAATAATATCTAGGAATATTATTATCAATATATATATTAATATTCTCTCTATGTAATCCAAAATTAGTAGTCTTAGATTCAATATCTTTACTTCTAGTCTTAACTATATTAGACTTTATTTCATCTAAAGTATAAATATCATAACTAATAGTGATACTTTCATAATTAAATAAATTATTTATTTCTCTTAAATAATAATTTAACTTTTCATAGAACTTAGTCTTTTTAGTATATAGGTTATATAACATTTTACTATTAATTTCATCATATGCATTTAAAATCTTTAAATCAATTTTATTAGATTTAAGAAAACTATTACGTATACGTAGAAACTTTTTATACTCTAAAAAACTTTTTAAATAATCTTCGTCCATCATCGAAATCATGGCATTAAAGAATCTTCTACGATCACTTAAACTACCACTAATAGCTTTTAAATCTTCTTTAGTATAAATAATAGATTTTATATTACCGATATAATCTAATTGCTTAGTTAAATTGTTATTAATAAAAAATTTCTTAGTATCCTTAGTTAATACTACTTTATATTCTTTCTTATCATTAATAATAATGCTACCAAAATTTAAGTCAAAACTAATCATTTCACAGTAGCGTTTAGTTCTAAAACTCTTAGTAGTAGAAATATAGTATATTGCTTCTAAGATAGTTGATTTACCTTTACCATTTAAACCAGTAATAATAACTAAATTTTTATTAATATCTAATGTTAAATTACTAATAGCACGAATATTGTTAATTACTATTTTTTTTATCATACCATTAAGAATTCTAAATTATGAATTTTAACTATAGTACCTTTATATAATTTTTTACCACGACGGAATTCATTAACTCCATCAACAAATATATAGTCTTTATTTTCTTCTAAATAATACTTAGCTTCCCCACCACTATTAATGATATCAGCAATCTTTAAAAGTTGTCCTAAAGTAATATATTCTGTTCTCAACTCTATTTTATTCATATTTTTATCACCTATATATATTATATCATAAATTGAGCGTGTTTTAAACGTTTTAACACGTTTTATTCACAAAATGAGTATAAGTCCATATTATTGAAAAAATTGAAAATAAAGCATATAGAATTAGTTTTACTAAGTTTGTTAATTTCTACAAATATAGAAAAAAGCTAATAAATAACTAGCAAAAAGTTATCTATTAGCTTTATATATTAATCTAATGAGAATGGTAGAATTAATTCAGTTAAAGAGTCATCATCTTTAGCTTTAATTGTAAATTGACGAGCACTATTAATAAAACCAAATACTACTTCATTACTTGGAATAGCTTTTAAGGCTTCAACTAAATACTTACAACTTACACCTAATAATAATGGCTCATATAGGTTCATTGATGTAGGTATTACAATTTCTTTACCATTACCTTGAGCATTAGCACTACTTAATTCAACTTCATTATCCTTATTAACTTTGAATGAAATAGCAGCATATGTTATTTCACGATCACTAGTCTTTTCACTTGGACTTAATAAAGCAGTTCTATTAAGTGCAGTTAATAGTTCATCTTTAATAAAACAGATAGTAGATTTAGGATCATGAGGAATTATGTTTTGTGTATTAGGATAATTCCCATCTAATAATCTAGTTTGGAATAATATATTTTCAAACTTAAATAAAATTTTATTATTATTAAAATATATATTTATATCTTTAACATTGCTATAATCAATAACTTTTTGTACTAATTCTAGTGCTTTAGCAGGAATTGTTACATTAAAATTAGGATAATCACTTTCATAATCTAATTCTTTTTGACTTAATCTAAATGTATTAGTAGCAGTAAACATAACTTTATTATTATAATACTTAAATTGTAAACCATTTAATACTGGTTGTTTATTATTATTTGATGCACAAGCAAATACTGTTTGACCAATAATTTCATTAAATAAATCACTCTTAATATCAAATGATTCTTCTTGTTTAATAAAGTCAATTAATGGATAATCATTAACATCCATAATATTTACTAAATACTCTTTTCTACATGCTTTTAACATTAATGATTTATCTTCTATTAAGAATAAAGATATATCTTCAGTATCAAAAGCTTTAACTAGTTCAATAAATACTTTACCTATTACAACTGTTTTACCTTGTTCTTTAATAATTATAGATGGATCCTTAATATCAATTGATACACTAACTTCACTTGATGTAGTTGTTAATGTAATTTTATCTTCTAATGCTTCAATCTTAATACCTTCTAATAGACGCATTGGAGTTTTTGAAGGTAATCCTAAACTTACAATGTTTAGATATTGAATGAATAAATTTCTATTTATCGTAAAATTCATAATTTTCTCCTTTATTATTTATTATTAATAATTTTATTTATTATTATTATTATAGCTGTGGATATGTGGATAAGTGACATTTTAGCTTTAATAGAGCCCAAAATGTAGTTGGATAACTTGTGGATGGTAGTGTTGATAACTACAACTTATCCACTTTTAATCAATCTTTTTTAAGATAGTATCAATAGCTAATTTTAATTCTTTATCCATTTTTAGGTCATTTTCTATCTTAGTAACACCACTTAAAATTGTTGAATGATCTCTTCCTGATAAAATATTACCAATTTGTTTATACGGCAATTTATATTTAGTCTTTAATATATACATAACTATTTGTCTAGGAATAACAAAGATCTGTTTTCTTGTAGAAGATAAGATATCATTTATAGTTATATTATAGAATTCTGCTACAGTACTTAAGATATTTTCATAGCTATCTTTAGTATCTTTAGTATTTTTCTTAAATTTAACTAAGGCATCTAAAGCATCGGCAGCTCTTTCAACAGATAAAGTATCATAATTATAGATTTCACTATAAGATATGACACGATTTAAAGCGCCTTCTAATTCACGAATATTATCAGTAAAATTCTCGGCAATGAAATATAAAACATCATCTGGGATTATTTTAGTTGATGATTCTAGAGCTTTTCTTCTTAAAATATTAACTCTTTGATCTAAATCAGGACGTTTAATATCAACCGTCATACCAATACTAAATCTAGAAGTTAGACGATCCATGATACCTTTTAGCTGATTTGCAGGACAGTCACTTGTAATAACAATTTGTTTCTTTCTATGATATAAGTTCTCAAATAATTTAAAGAATTCTTGTTGACTTTTCTTACCAATTTCTAACATTTGGATATCATCTACTAATAAACAGTCTAAATTACCATATTTTTCATCAAATTCATCCATATTATTAGTTTGAATAGCTTTAGAGTAATCTACAATAAACTCATTAGCTTGTACATATAATATTTTACTATTTAAATCCTTATCTAATATATAATTACCGATTGCTTGCATTAAGTGAGTTTTACCTAAACCAACCCCGCCAAATATATATAATGGGTTAGCAATATGACCAGGTTGTTCAGCAACATTCATACATACACGATAACCAAACATATTTGATTCACCAACTACAAATGATTCAAAGTTATAATTCTCATTTAAATTATTAGTTGATAATCTATTTTTACTTATTGTTTGTGGTTCTTTCTCTTTTTGGATTTCTGATTCTGTTACAAACTTAAACTTAACTGTTTCATCAGTAAATTGTTTTAATATTTCATTTATAACAGGCATATACATATTATTAATTTTAGTTTTTCTAAAAACTGATGGTACTAAAACATAGATATTACCATTTTGAAAGTTAACTACTTTGTCTACATCCGCAAAAGTTTCGTCAAATACGTTTCCTTCCTCATATTTAAGTGATAATTTCTCTTTTGTTTTATTCCATAGCTCTTGATAGCTATAACTCATACATTCACCTCATTTTTTACAATATAATAATATCACAATAAGTGTGGATATCAACAAAAAGTTATCCACCAAAAATGTGGATAACTATTAATAATATCTAAAAAAAGTTGCTTAAAATGTGGATAACTCTAGAAAAATACTAGATTTAAAGCCAAAAAAAGCACTTATCCACATATAAACATGTGGACAACTCGGTGGATAACTTATCCACATTTTATACCAAAAATTGTTAAAAATTATGTGGATATCTTGTTTATAACTCACTCTTGACAAGAAAATTGTGGATAACTTTATGTTATATTTACCTAAATTTAAGATTAATTTATCAGTGTTTTAAATATCTATATATAATATAAATAATATATGAAAATGAATATGTAATATTTTCCTGTTATATTTATCTTAAATATATTGACACTAAAATATAAATTTGATAGAATAACAAAGCATGGTTTCACAAAGAAAGGCAGGTTATATTTAATGAAAAGAACATATCAACCTAACAAACGTAAAAGAAAAGTGACTCATGGATTCCGTGTTCGTATGGCATCTAAGAATGGTCGTAAAGTTTTAGCTCGTAGACGTCAAAAAGGTAGAAAAAGCTTAACTGTTTAATTTAATAGAACAAACAAAGACTAGAATAACCAGAAAAGATTATTAATATTTTTTTGCGTTGTTCTATTTTGTTTTTAGAGGACCTATGAAAAAAGAATTTCGCATAAAGAAAACTCAAGAAATTGAGCAAGTAATGAAGAACCAAAAAAGTGTTGGTTCGAAAGAATTACGAATATTTATTAAGAAAAATGATGAAACCGGCCATTTTCGATATGCGATTAGCGTAGGAAAGAAAATAGGAAATGCTGTCGAAAGAAATAAGTACAAAAGGAGATTAAGAGCTATTGTTTCAACTAATAGTACAATAATTCCTTCTAATCTAGATATATTTATAGTTGCGAAACCAGAACTTACCAGATTAAACTATAAGGAATCTGAAAAGCTTTTCCTTTATCTACTAAAAAAGATTAATAAAAATTAAGGAGAAAACAGTGAGACTATTTTTACACAAAAATTGGTTTAAATTAACTTCTTTATTTGTTGTAGTTTTTTTAGTACTTGGACTTGCTAGTTGTAGACCAGATGTTAATCATTGGTATCAAAAGGTTTATACAACTTGGGGTGCTGAATTCCAATTTACAGGATTCTGGGATGGATTTTGGGGTTGGTCAGTATCTATCTTATCATATCCATTCGCTTGGTTATGTAGCTCATTAGGTAAAGTAATGGGTAACTCTTACTTCTGGGGTATTGTATTTACTACTATTATTATTAGAACAATTGCATTCCCAATTTATTCTAAACAAAATAGTATGCAATTAAAAATGCAAATTCTTCAACCAGAGTTAGATAGATTAAATAAAAAATACCAATTCCGTCAAGATGAGGCATCTCAACAAAAGATGAAGCAAGAAATGATGATGCTTTATAAGAAGTATAAGATTAATCCTATGGGTTGTTTATTTACTTCAATGATTCAATTCCCTATCTTCATCGCAATGTACGAAGTAGTAAAAAGAGTTAATTTAACTACTACTACAGTATTATCAAATGGTTTAATTGTTAATACTTATGGTAAATTTGCCTTAGATAATACAATGATCTTTGGTTATTTTGAGTTAAATAATACTTCAGTAACTATGGCTCCTACAATGCATGATAAGGTATTCTGCGTTGTTATAGCTTTATTATATGCTGGTGTAACTTTCTTAAGTCAAAAATTAGCTCAAAGAAAGCCATCATATGTTAAGAATACAACATATAAAGCAACTAATGCTACAGATCCAAATAAGCAAATGAAAGTAATGAACATTGTTATGTTAGTAATGTTCTTTATGATTTCATTATCTTCTACTGCTTTAGGTATTTACTGGTTAATTGGTGGTATTTATCAAATTGTTCAATCACAAATTGGTAAATATTTAAATGAAAGAAAATACTATAAGATTCAGGCAGCTAATAACAATGTAGTATTAGATGTTAAAGATAAGAAACCTTCTAAATTTAAGAATTTATTTAAGAAAAATAAGTAGAAAAGTGTGATAGTATGCAAAGAAAGATTGATTTAGTAGCAAAAAACGAAAAAGAAGCTATCGCCTTAGCTGTTAATGAATTTCATGTACCAGAACAAAAAATATTCGTTTCTGTTTTGGGTGAAAATTTAGATGGTAGTTTAAATTGTGAAGCATTACTAGATGTTAACTTATCATTTGAAGGTAAGAAATATATTGAAGGTGTTTTAAAAGCTTTACAAGTTAAATATCAAATTGAAACAAGAACTGTTGGTAATGAAAAAGAAATTCATTATTTAATTGAAAGTGATCATAATGCCTTATTAATTGGTAAGAATGGTGCTACAATGAATGCTCTTTTAACATTAGTTAGAAGATTAATTACTAACTATTCTAATGAAAAAATTATCACTACCTTAGATGTTGGTACATATCGTACTGACCGTGATCGTCAATTAGAAATTTTAGCTACAAAGACTGCTAAGACAGTTATTAAAACTAAGGTTGAAGCTAAATTAAAACCAATGAATGCTTATGAAAGACATATCATTCATGAAAAGTTAGCTGATTGGCGTGACGTATATACTGAGTCTGAAGGTACAGGCGAAGATAGAGCTGTAGTTATTAAACTAAGAAATAAGTAGTATTTAGGCTTAGTCTTTATAAGACTAGCCTTTTTACTATTTAAAAATCTTTATAAATAAGTTAAAATATACATATGAAAAAAGTTTTAGTTTTTATATTAAGTGGTATTTTATCATTTCTAATATGGGCAACTATTTCTTCAGCAGGAGAAAATATTAAAATTGATATTACAGTTAGAGATTTTATTAATAGTGCAACATATTTAGAAGATAAAAGTGATAATAAAAATAAATATTATGTAGTTAAATCAAAAGAAAAGTTAGACATTGATACATATACAGAAAGTAATGATGTGATGTATCCTGGGGGACCTGGTGACATTATATTAACGAAAATTGCTGCTGTTGATGTACCAGTAATTAACGAAGGTATAAGCTTTTATGTTGGAGGACATGCGGCGCTTGCTGGCTTTCCTTTTAATGATAACTCACATTATTTAGGTGTAAACTCTACCCTAGAAATTACAGGTTTTGGTTATGATATTACTACAACTACTATGCCAAAAAGTACTTGGTATAATACTCGTTATGATCTAATAATGGGTGTTAGAGTTAAGACTAGTTTAGAAAATAGATTTAAAGCATTTAATAGAGCTTTAAGTTTCTATGGTGAAAAATATAATTATAGTTTTATGTTTAATAAGAATCATACAAAATATTGTAGTGATCTAGTATCTCAATCTTATGAGTATGCTGGTATTGATCTAGATTATGACAATGTAGCTTGTACAGTATTAGACTTATTAGCTAATCCAATGGTATATTTAACATATGTATCTACTCTTGATAAAGATGGATGTAGACATATTTATTATTTAGATGATTAAGAAGGAGGTTTTATAGTGGGATATCAAGCACTTTATCGTTCATATAGACCAAGAACATTTAGTGAAGTTATTGATCAAAAAGCAGTTGTTAAGACTTTAACAAATGCTATAAAGACTGATAAAATTGGTCATGCTTATCTATTTTGTGGTCCACGTGGTACTGGTAAAACTACTATGGCTAAGATATTTGCTACTGCACTTAATTGCGAACATGGACCTACAAGCGAACCATGTTTAGAATGTGAAACATGTAAATCTATTATTAAAGGAAATAATCCAGATGTTATAGAATTAGATGCTGCTTCTAACAATGGTGCTGATGATATTAGAGCCTTACGTGACTCAGTTAAGTTCTTACCTAATTCTTGTCGTAAAAAAGTATATATTATTGATGAGGTTCATATGTTAAGTCAAGCTGCATTTAATGCACTACTTAAAACATTAGAAGAACCACCTCAATATGTTGTCTTTGTTTTAGCAACAACTGAGCCTTATAAAATCCCTAACACTATTTTATCAAGATGTCAAAGATTTGATTTTAAAGCTATTACTGATGAAGGTATTAGAACTAGATTAGACTATGTATGTGGTGTGGAGAATATTAATATTGAAAGTGAAGCATTAGACTTAATAGTTCAAAATGCTGAAGGTGGTATGCGTGATGCCTTAAGTGTTTTAGATCAAGTAATATCATTTTCTTCAGATTCTAATATAACATACCAAGATGCCCTTGAAGTTTGTGGTAACACTAATAGCGAGAGCTTGTTACATATCCTTGATGCTTGTAATAAATTAGAAAGCAATCAGGCTATAGACTTATTAAATACTTTAATTAGAGAAGGTAAGGAAGTACCAAAGATTAGTCTAGATTTAGTTACAACACTTAGAGATATCTTATTATATAAAAACGGAATAAAGACTTTAAATAAGCCATTTTTTAAGAGTAATGATAATTTGAGAGTTATTGATTCTTTTAATAATATCTTCTTATATAAAGCATTAGATATCTTAACAGAAGCTATTAATCAAATGAAGTTATCTAGTCAAAAGAAACCTTACCTTGAAGTGGCTTTAATTAAGATGAGTGATAGTATTATTAATCAAGAAAGTGTATTATTAAATCGTATTATAGAGTTAGAAAACAAAATAAAAGATTTAAGTAAATCAAGTAAAGAAACTCAAGAATTCTCTAATTTAAATGATAGATATAATAAACCTAAAACACCTGAAGTAGTTGTTGATACAACTATAGATGAAGAAACAATTGTAAGTAGTGAACCTATTACTTTAGAAAATAATAAGGTTGATGATAATACTAGCCAATATGTAACTATTGATGAAGTAAATGATATACTTAATAATCCTGATTTAGATACTAAACGTGCTTTAATATCTATTCAAGATAACTTAAAATTAACAGTTACAAACTTTGCTGTAAGTATCTTTAGTAATGGTCAGATTGCTGCATCTACTACTACTAAATTTATTGTAGTATTAGGTGATATAGGTTTTTGTGATCGTGTAATGAAGGCTTTAAATTATAATTTAATATTAAAAGAAATTAATAAAGAATTACCTTTGATTAATTCTTTTATTGCTATACCACAAAATATTTATTCTAAGATTGTAACTGATTTTAGAAATAAGTTTAAATCAGGTATAACAAAACCTATATTAGATTTTATTGAAATACCAGTTTTAAAACCGGTATTTAATGAAATACAAACTAAAATAGACCCTACGGTTGAAAAATTAAAAGATGTATTCGGTGAATACTTAGAAATTGAGGAGGATTAATATGAATCAAGCAATGATGATGAAAATTCGTAAAATGCAAAAGGAGTTAGAACAAACTCAAGCAAGATTAAAAGATAGTGTATTTGAAGGTACTGCAGCTGGTTTAGTAACAGTTGAATTAAAGGGTACTCATGAATTATTATCTGTTAAAATTAATCAAGATGCATGGGAAAGTTTTGAAGATTTAGATGATTTAGAAACTTTACAAGATAGTATTGTATCTGCATATAATGATGCTTTAAATAAATTAAATAAAGAAGAAGAAAAATCATTAGCTCCATTTGCTGGTTTAGGTTTATTTTAATGTATAAATACCCTAAAGCAATTAATGATTTAACTGAATCTTTGAAGGCCTTACCAGGGGTTGGTAAGAAAACAGCTCAAAGATATGCTTTAGCTATAATGAATAATTTTAATAATAATGATATTGAAGAACTAATTCATAATTTACATGAAGTTAAGGATAGTGTTACCACATGTCCTTTCTGTGGTATTTATATGGATACTGGTTCTAAATGTCCTATTTGTGATGATCTGACTAGAGATAAAACTAAGTTATTTATTACAGATACTGTTTTAGATGTTATAGCCTTAGAAAATTTAAACAAATATGATGGATTATATTTTGTATTAAATGGTAATATTATATATAATCGTGACGTTGTAAGTGTTAATATAGATAAATTATTACAGTATATTAAGGTTAATGAAATTAAAGAAATAATATTGGGTAATAATGCTACTATCGAAGGTGAAACTACAGCATTATATTTAAAAGAATTATTAAAAGATTATCAAAATATTAAAGTTACACGTTTAGCTTATGGCTTACCAGTTGGTCAGGATTTAGAGTTTGCTGATGAACTTACACTACTTCGAGCATTAGAAGGAAGAAATCAAGTAAAATGAAGCTTAAGATTAGAATGTATAATGATGAATATAGTTACGAATATACTGTTCCTTTAGTTTATTATAAAGGTCTATATACATTTTCTATTAAAGATATTAATAGTAATATTAGTTTATATGAAGAAAATGGCGTAACTATATTGAAACGTAGTGGTGATTTAAATCAAGTTATATATTTTAATTTGAATAAAATAACTACTTCTACTATAACTGACAAAGATAATTTATGTATTGATGTAAATATCGAAACAAAAAAAGTATTATTTAATGAAAATGGCTTTTTTATAGATTACAATATCCTAAATGATCTTGATTTTGTATCAAATCACAAAATATATGCAAAAATACTTAAATAATCTTGATTTATATTATATTTTTATATAAAATATATAAAGTATATGGAGGAATTACAATGAACACTTTTTCTCAAACATCTATGCTTGATGTAGCATATAATATTTTAGATCAAAACAATGATAAGATGAATTTAAATGATCTTATTGATAAAGTTTTTGCTGAACTTAATATCGAAGATCCAAACTGCGATATCCGTACTGAGTTATACTTAGAAATAATGACAAGTGGTAAGTTTGTATATTTAGGTCATGAAGAATGGGATTTAAAATGCAAAAAGTCACTTAAAGAATATACAAAGGATGCTATTGACTTCCTAGATAAAGATGAATTAGTACAAACTACTGATGAACCTGAATTAGATGACTTAGCATATGAAGATGATGAATACTCTTCTGATAATTATGATGATGAAGATGAAGATTCACAAGATAATGAACGTACATTTGATCGTGATGGTTATGGCCATGATTATGATGAAGATGATGAATCTTATGATGATATGGATGACTATGATGAAGATGATGACTTCAATCAAGATAAGTATGATGAATACATGGATGAATATGAGGATATGTATGAATAAAGGCAATTATTGCCTTTTTTTCATTTTACATAATTTCACATAATTTTATTATATTTCTACTATAATTATTTGTTATTATATAGTTGTCTTAATAAGACAGCTATCTATTCCCTTAAGATAGATAATTTTTTCATAAACAAACTATAACTCTCCCAAATATATAAAGGACTACCCTAGTTAAAGGTAGCCCTTTATATTTTATGTTAGATATTTTTTTAAAAACTTAAAAATGATATAATAAAACAAAGGATGGTGCTATTTATGGTAAAAATTGCGATTGTTGAAGATGAACATGATTTAGGTAATCTTGTTTTGAATTATTTAAATAAAGAAGGATATGAATGTCAATTATTTACAACAGGCGAAGAAGCATTTAGACATCGTTATGATGATTTCCATTTATGGATTTTAGATATTATGTTACCTGGTAGTTTATCAGGATATGATTTAATTAAGGAAATTAGAAAGATTAGCCCTAACATTCCGGTTATCTTTACTTCTGCCCGTGATCAAAGCATTGACCGTATTATGGGGTTAGAGTTAGGTAGTGATGACTATTTAGCAAAACCTTATTCTATTAGAGAATTAGTTTTACGTGTTAAGAAGATTGTAGAACGTTGTTACAAAGAACAAGCATTTAGAAATATTTTAAAATATGCTAACTATACAATTGATCTTGATCGTAGATGTGTAGAAAAAGGTGAAGAAACAATTGTATTAACATCGAAAGAGTACGATTTATTAGTATTCTTAGTTAAAAATCAAAACCGTGCTTTAGAAAGAGAATATATTATTCAAAAGGTATGGGGTAGCGATTACTTTGGTAGTGATCGTGTTGTTGATGATTTATTAAGACGTTTAAGATCTAAACTACCAGACTTAAATGTAGAAACTATTTATGGTTATGGTTATAGATTACTATGAAAAATGATTCTAAGATAGGTCTTTATTCGAAATTTTTTATAGTATCATTTTTTACAATACCTCTATGTATTTTGATAATGTTAGTTATTGTTACATATCATTTACAAAAAACTTCGATTCAGGAAGTTTATTATAGACTTACTTCATATTGTGATGTTACAGCTTATGATTGGCAAGTTGGTAATAGAATAGAACCTCAGAATTTAAATCATTATGGTATTGTTCAAGGTAAGTTTAATGATGGAAATTATGAGATTATATATGATAATTCTACAATGATGTTAAAACCTAATGAGAGTGAAAAATTAATGGAAGTAGCTGAAATTGGTTATCATACTTTTATTACTGATAATGGTGATAGTTACTTTTATATATTTCAGGTATATGAACCAACAGATTACTTTGTCTTAATGTTTGTTGATGATGATTATTCTCAAAAGTTTAGTCAAAAGTTAATAGCTTCTATTATTACTATGTTCTTAGTAACGACTTTTGTTCTATTCTTAGGTTTAGGATACTTTATGACTAGAATAGTTACACGTATAAATAGGCTTAATTCACATATTTCAAGTCTAAGCCGTAATAATTACCATGATTCATATGTAGATAGTGTTACAAATGATGAAATTGGTCAGCTTAGTCAAAGTGTTGAGGAAATGCGTCAGGAAATTGAGACTGCGGAGAACACAAAACAAGAGATGTTACAAAATATCAGTCATGATTTAAAAACACCGATTGCAGTAATCAAGAATTATGCTGAATCTATTCAAGATGGATTTGATACCGAAAAGAGTTCAGGTATTATTATTAAACAAGCAGATATTTTATTATCTAAAGTTAATCAATTATTACAATATAATAGATTAGAATATTTATCACAAGATAGAGAATTTGAAAGAGTTAACTTAAAAGATGTATGTCAAGATGTTATAAATAATATGAGTCAAAATAGTAAATTAGAATTTGTTTCTCATTTAGATGACTGTTATTTAGATGGTTATAGAGAAAATTATGTAACCATTATTTCAAATATTATCGATAATGCAATGCGTTATGCTAATACTAAGATCGTTGTTACTACAAAACAAGATAAGATTACTATTTATAATGATGGCCCTCAAATTGAAGAACAATTCATTAATCAAACATTTAAACCTTATGAGAAGGGGTCAAAGGGTCAATTTGGTCTTGGTATGAGTATTGTTCAAAAAACAGTTAATTTCTTTAATTTAAAGTTAAAAGTTTACAATGAAACTTATGGTGGTGTTTCATTTGTAATATATAAGGATAAATAAAAAATGTGGTATCTAATTTGATACCACATTTCACGATTATTTAACTAATTTACCGAATACTTCACCACGGAATGCACCAGCGTTAGCTTCATCTGTATCGATGTGCATTGCTAAAGCGTAAGAGTCAGAAACTCTAATAACAGTGTCACCGAAAGTTAAGTTTCTACCAGTTTCAGTAACAACTTCAACTTTAACGATTTCTCCGTTAGTAACGCCAAATTCTAATGCATCTTGAGTAGTCATATGGATATGTCTTTTCGCAACGATTACACCATTTTCTAATTCAACTTCACCGCATGGTCCAACTAATTTACAGCCAGGTGTACCTTCGATATCACCAGATTCTTTAATTGGAGCTGTAATACCTAATGTTCTAGCATCAGTGAATGATACTTCTATTTGATTTGCTTTACGGCATGGACCAAGAATTGAACAATTTAATGAACCTTTAGGACCAACAACTTGTACTTTTTGGTTAGATGCAAATTGGCCAGGTTGACTTAACATTTTCTTTACTTCTAGTTGTGCTCCTTTACCGAATAGCACTTCTAATGCTTCTTGTGTTACGTGCACATGTCTTGCACTTGTTTCAATTAAGATATTCTTCATATTTACCCTTCCTTATCTATGTAGTATATCTGATTGCTACATATATTTGGACTATTTATTAGTCCTCTATTTATTATAACATTTTAAACCACAAAAATGTAGTATTAAAACACTTAAAAATTCTATAATTATTTAAATAGTAAAAAAATAAATAAAAGCTTTTAATATGAATCATATGTGATATAATTATTAGAGTTATTATTAATTAATAGAGGTTATATTTATGAAGGAGTTAAAAAAGAATGCACTAATATTTATTATCTTAATTGGACTTGTGAGTCTATTTTCGGATATGTGTCATGAGGGTGCTAAAAGCATCTATGGACAATTTTTACAACTTGCTGGTGCACGTCCTAAAATTATAAGTCTAATTGGTGGTTTAGGTGAATTCTTGGGCACTGCATTAATATTTGTTACAAGTATAATTGCTAGTAAGACTAAGAAATATTGGACAATGACAATTATTGGTTATACATTAAATTTATTTTGTATTCCCTTACTTGCATTAACAACACCTAATGGATATATTTATGCTATAAGTCTAATATTATTAGAAAGAGTAGGTAAAGCTATAAGAAAGCCAGCTAAAAACACTCTAGTATCATTCTCTAGTAAGAATATAGGAGAAGGTAAGAGTTTTGCCTTGATGGAGTTTTTAGATCAAATAGGAGCGTTTATAGGTCCATTATTGTTAACATTAGTATTATCATTAAAAAATGGTACTAATATTTTTGATGATTATCGTTTTTGTTTTCTAATATTGTTAGTTCCTGCAGTCGTTACTATAATTGTACTTTTATTTACAGCGTATAAGTATCCAACACCTGAGGAGTTTGAAGAGGAGTCAGTAAAAGAAAATAAGACTAATGTAAATTATAGTAAGTCATTTATAGTTTATTTAGTAGCAATTGCTTTAATAGGATTCTCTTTTATAGATTTTCCATTAATTAGTTTAGATATTCTTAATAAACATATTATAGATGAAAGTTATTTACCGTTACTTTATGCTTTAGCAATGCTCGTTGATTCAATAAGTGCTTTAGTATTTGGTACATTGTTTGACAAAATTGGTATGAAGACTTTAGTTATATCAACTATTTGTAGTATGTTCTTTCCTTTATTAATATTTAAATATAATAATTTAAGTATAGTAATAACTGGTATAGTACTTTGGGGCATTGGTATGGGAGCTATAGAGTCTATATTAAAAAGTAGTGTAGCAAAAATGAGTACTATAGAGAATAGAAGTAAATGCTTTGGTATCTTTGAAGGTGTTTTTGGATTAGCTTGGTTTATAGGTAGTGCAGTACTTGGATTAATCTATGAATATAATAATTTATTCTTTATAATATTACCTATTGTATTACAAAGTATATCTATTATTTTATTTATATATACCGTAAAATTCACAAACGTTAAATAGTCTTATATTATCTAATATGATTTTTATCGTATTAGATTTTTTATATCTTAATGTTATTAATATTATATGTTATAATGGATATGAGGTGAATGTTTATGTTTAATAAGCTTAATAGAACTAAAGTTTTCAGAGATCCTCTTTATGGATATATAGAAGTAGATTATGAAGTTATATCTGATTTAATTGATTCTAAAGAACTTCAAAGATTACGTAGAATTAGACAACTTAGTGGTGTTTCGATGGTTTTCCATACTGCAGAACATTCTAGGTTTACACATAGCTTAGGTGCTTATCAAATGGCTAATATTGTATTAAAAGATGTGACAGGTAGCGAAAAACTATCAGAATATGAACAATTATTATTTCTTGTATCTGCTTTATTACACGATATTGGACATGGTCCTTATTCTCATGCTTTTGAACAAGTATTAACAGTTAGTCATGAAGAAATGACATCAAGAATAATTTTAAATCCTTATACAGATGTGCATAAAATTCTAGCTAAACATAGTGTTTTACCTGAAGATGTAGCTAAAATTATTGATCATAAATCTAATTATAAAAGAATAGAAAAATTAGTTAGTTCTGAACTTGATGTAGATAGAATGGATTATTTAAGTAGAGATGCTTACTTTACTGGTGCTACTTATGGTACTATTGATAGAAATAGATTATTAAGAAGTATGATTATTACTGATGATGATGTAGTTGTTAAAGCTAGTGGTGTACACTCTGTTGAATCTTACTTAATGAGTAGATACCATATGTACTTTCAAGTTTATTATCACCCAGTATCTAGATCTTATGAATTATTATTAGAAAATATATATAAAAGAATTAAAGATATGTATGATAATAATATGTATATTGATGCAGAGATTGAAGATTTTTTAGCTGTTTTAAAAGATGAATATAATATTGATAGCTATTTAAATTTAGATGATGCATATGTTAATGGTTTTATTAAACAATTAACGAAATCTAATGATAAAGTTTTAAACTTTTTAGCTAATTCTTTTATGAATAGAAATCTTTATCATTATTTTGAAGTTGATGAATATCATCCAAGCGTTGAAGTTGAAAAGAATTTACCATATTTTTATAATGAGACTACAGCTAGTGGTTCAGCATACCTAGGTAAAAATGGTAGTGATATTAAAATGTTATTAGATGATGGAAGGATTATGAAGTTAATTGATTACTCTAAAGTAATATCTTCTTTAAAAGATTCATCATATAAGACGGTAAAGAGAATATATTATTTTAATAAAGATGAGATAGAGGCGTAGTATGCAAATTATTGTTGTAGAAGGAATACATGATGAAGCTAAGGTAAAAGAGGTATACCCTGATGCGTTCGTTATTACTACTAATGGAAGAGAAATATCAGAAGATACCCTAAATATGTTAGAAAAATACAGTAAGGATAATGAAATTGTTCTATTCTTAGATCCGGATTATCCAGGTGAAAGAATTCGTACCTTAATTACAGATAGAATACCTAATTGTAAGCATGCGTTTATTAGAAAAAAAGATGGTATTAGTAAAAATAAACGTAAAGTTGGTATTGAACATGCTGAAAAAGAAGTTATTAAAGAAGCATTAGATAATATTTATATTACTAATAAAGATATTTGTAATATAAAGTTAAATGATTTATATAATCTTAACTTAGTTGGTAGTGATGATTCTAAAAAAATTAGAGATTATGTAAGTCAAAGATTAAATATAGGCTCTCCTAATGCTAAAACATTTTTAAAGAGAGTAAATAGTTTTAATATTAGTTTAGAGGAGATTAAAGGATATATAGATGAGTATGCAAAAAGTAATAGCTAAGAAAAAGTTTGGACAAAACTTTTTAGAAGATAAAAACATTTTAAATAATATAGCATCTCAAGGTGATTTAGATAAGGATACTTTAGTTATTGAGATTGGTCCTGGTACTGGTAATTTAACTGAATATTTATTGTCAAAAGCTAAGAAAGTTATCGCGTTTGAGATTGATGATGATTTAATTCCTGTTTTAACAGATAGATTTAAAGATGAAGATTTTATATTAGTTCATCAAGATATATTAACTATAAATATTAATGATTACATTAATAAATATAAAGGTGATTTATCTAAAGTAGTGATTGTTGGTAATTTACCTTACTATATTACTACTCCTATTATTTTAGGATTATTAGAACAAGATTTAGATGTCAAATCATATGTTTTTATGGTCCAAGATGAAGTTGCTGATAGATTGACTGCATTTACAGGAAAGAAAGATTATAATGCATTAAGTGTATTAATTAACTATAAAACTAATAGTAAAAAGTGTTTTAAAGTATCACCAAATGCATTTAATCCAGCACCAAATGTTTACAGTGCAGTAGTAAAATTAGAACCTAGAGAAATAACTAAAAAACCTGATAATGAAGCGTTATTTTTTACTTTAAATAGGGCAATATTTAAACAAAGAAGAAAAACTTTGGCAAATAATTTAAAGGAATATGGCCTATCAAAAGATGTTATAAATAATTTATTAAATACATTAGGTTTTAAACCAACAATTAGACCTGAAGAATTGGATATTAATGATATTATTAATTTGAGTAATGAGGTTAATAAATTATGATTTATGAGAAAGCTCATGCGAAAGTAAATCTATCATTAAGTGTTTTTCCTAAAAGAGCCGATGGTTATCATGAAGTTAAAACTATAATGGTACCTTTAGACTTATATGATGAATTATATTTTGAAGATTCAAGTGAATTTATCTATAATGCAAATGTTAAATATGATAATGATATTTGTTTGAAAGTATATGATATTATGAACAAAATATATCGATTTAATAAAGGTGTAAAAATTACCTTATCTAAACATATTCCATCAGAAGCAGGCTTAGCTGGTGGAAGTGCTGATGCTGCAGCTTTAGTACGTGGCTTAAATCGTTATTATAATTTAAATATGACACTTGATGATATGTATAATGTTGTTAATCAAGTAGGTAGTGATGTAGCTTATTGTATTTCTAATCGTCCTAGTATTTGCTCTGGTCGTGGAGAAATAGTTTCTTTTTTAGATATTAATAAAATCGATATTGATATTTTATTGATTAAACCAAACTTTGGTGCTTCTACTGCTCTTGTTTATAAGAATTATATACCACAAAATATTGATAGAAATGAAAATGACTCAAATATCATTAAAGCAATTAAAGATAATAATATTAAATTACTCAAAGATAATATTTATAATGATTTAAAAGAGTCTTGTCTAAAAGTATCTGAAGCTGAAAGTATCATTTTCAAAGAGCTAGAAGCTTTAGGTTTAAATGTTTATTTATCAGGTAGTGGTACTACAATTTATACTTTCGATGTTAATAACGAAAATATTTCAAAATTTATTGATAATCATCAAGAATGTAAATTTATTCGTACTAAAATTAAGTATTTTATGTAAAAATAGTAACTAAAGTGCTTTTTAATATTTAATAATTTATTATTTTTGATATAATAACAATGTATCAGGAGGAAATATATAATGTCTATTTTATTAGGTAAAAAAGTAAAATTATTTAGTCTGTCTTCAAACAGAACTCTTGCAGAAGAAATTGCTGCATCAATTGGTATTACAGTATCAGATTGTGAAGTTTTACACTTTGCTGATGGTGAAATCAATGTTAACATTAATGAAACAGTTCGTGGTCATGAAGTGTTCGTAGTTCAACCTACTAGTGCTCCAGTTAATGAACATTTGATGGAATTATTAATTATGTGTGATGCATTAAAGAGAGCATCTGCTAAATCTATTAATTTAATTATTCCTTATTATGGTTATTCAAGACAAGACCGTAAGGCTCGTTCTAGACAACCTATTTCTGCTAAACTAGTGGCTGATTTAATTCAAACTGCTGGTGCTACTCGTGTAATCGCTATGGATTTACATGCTGCCCAAATTCAAGGCTTCTTTAATATCCCTATCGATAATTTCATGGGTTTACCAATTTTAGTAAATTACTTTATTGATAAAAACTTCCCTAAGGAGGACCTAGTTGTAGTGTCTCCTGATCATGGTGGCGTTACAAGAGCAAGAGAATTCTCTAAAGTTTTAGAATGTCCAATTGCTATTATTGATAAACGTCGTCCAGAACCAAATAAAGCTGAGGTAATGAATATCTTAGGTAATATTGATGATAAAGTTTGTATCTTAGTTGATGATATGGTAGATACTGCCGGTACATTAACTGCAGGTGCTGAAGCTTTAAAGAAAGCTGGTGCTAAGACTGTATATGCAGCATGTACTCATGGTGTATTATCAGATCCAGCCATCGAAAGAATTCAAAATTCTTGTTTAGAAAAATTAGTAATTACAAATACTATTAAATTACCAGACTCTAAACAAATTCCAAAGATTAAAGTATTATCAGTTGGTTCTTTATTAGGTCATGGTATCTTAAAGATTTTAAGTGATGAACCATTATCAGGTTTATTTACTTATTCATATGATAAAAATAAAAGAGACGAATTATAATTCTTGAAAGAGGTGAATTACTGCACATCCATTTATTGTGGATGTGCATAATTTATGAAATTAGTTGTAGGTTTGGGTAATATTGGCCCAGAATATGAAAAAACTAGACATAATATTGGTTTTATGTCACTTGATGAGTATGCTAAAAAACATAATTTAGTCTTTAAAGAAGACAAAAAGTTAAAATGTTTTATAGCTTCTGAAGGTGTTGGTAGTAATAAAAATATTTTTATAAAACCAACTACTTATATGAATCTAAGTGGTGATAGCTTAATCTTAGTAGCATCATTTTACAAAATACCTGTAGAAGATATTTTAGTAATATGTGATGACTTAGATTCTAATCCAGGGCGTATACGCTTAAGAGCTAATGGTAGTAGCGGTGGCCATAATGGATTAAAAAGTATATTCTCTCAATTTAAGACTGAAGAAATTAAAAGGTTAAAGATAGGTATTGGTCGTGATAAATTGATACCTGTAGTGGACTATGTGCTTGGAAAGATTAGTTCTTCTGATTTAGAAGCAACTAATCAAGCAATTAGTGATTCAGTGTTAGTAATTGAAGATTTTGTAAATGATGTTCCATTTATGAAGATAGCATCAAAATATAGTAAGAAGTGAGATTAATCTCACTTTTTAACGTTGTGGAGGTTCCTATGAGTTTAGTTAATTATTTTCTTGGTTATGATGAACTTAATAGTGTAGTTAATAGCAATGATATTAAAATTGGTAAAACTAACCCTGAACTTAATGAATTATTAATCTATTTAGATTATAAAAAAAATAACAATTCAATATTTGTAGTATGTCCTACATTATCAATTGCTCAAGGTTACTACGATAGTTTATTAGAATATCTAGATGAGAGTGAAGTATTATTTTTCCCTGCTGATGAATTATTAACTCAAGATATGCTTGTAGCCTCACCTGATCTAATGTATGAGCGTATCAATACATTACTTACTCTACTAGAAGATAAGAAAAAAGCTATTGTTACTAATGTTAATGGCTTAATAAAAAAGGTAGTACCAAAGTCCATTATGAAAGATACAATCTTAAACTTAAGAGTTAAAGGGGAGATTAATCCTAATACATTAACTAATAAATTAATCCAAAATGGATATACTAAAGTTAGTCAAGTTACAGCTACAGGTGAGTTTTCTAAACGTGGTGAAATCCTAGATATATTTGTTTTTGGATATGAAAAACCTATTAGATTAGATTTCTTTGATGATGAGATTGAAAGTATGAAATTTTTTGATCCAGTTAGTCAAAGGTCTGATGAGTTTGTTGATAATATTTCTATTACTCCTAATATAGAGTTTATTTACGATAATAATAGTTTAGAAAAATTTAAAACGAATATTAAACAAAAGTTAGACTTGGTTGATGTACATAGTAATGAATATAATATAATAAATAATGATATTGTAGAATTAGAAAATAGAATTAATACATCTAAACATATGAAGTATATCGATTTATTCTATGACATAACAACAATTTTAGATTATGTTAGTGATAAGAAAATTTATTATATAGATAATAGTAGAATAATAGATACATATAATAATATAGTAAAAGATTATATTGATTACATTCATCATGTTGGTGATACATTAAAGCTTACTTCTTATATAAATATAAATGATGTAAAACCTAATGTAGTCATAGCAGGTTTAAGTGATAATAGTGTTGATTATAATTTTGAATTAACTGATATACCACATTATCAAGGTAAAATGGCTTATATACTTGATGATATATCTAAAAACTTATATGATAAATCAATACTTATATGTTTAGAAAATGATGAAAAGATTGAAGAGTTTAAATCATTATTATTTGAAAAAAGAATTTATTATAATGAAGGTACAATAGATAATCCTAAAAATGAATTTAGAGTATATTTTACTAAAGAGAAGTTACCTTCTGTTAGTATAAATAATACTAGAATAATGATTTTAAATGAAAATAATTTATATAAGGTAGAAAATAAAAATACTTCAAAATATAAATCTATATATAAAAATGCAACTAAGATTAGTCGTTATGATGAACTAGAAATTGGTGATTATATCGTACACTATGATTATGGTATTGGTATTTATCGAGGACTAAAAACATTAGATAATGATGGTGTTAATAGAGACTATATTTATGTAGAATATGCTGAAAATAGTAAATTATATATACCTGTAGATCGTATTTCTTCTGTTATGAAGTACGCATCAAAGGAAGTTCCAGGAATAGTTGTCCATAAAATTGGTGGTAGTGAGTGGAGAAAAACTAAAGATAAAGTTCGTAAAAAGATTAAAGATATCTCAGATAGACTGATTAAAATTTATTCTAATCGTCAAAAAGCAAAGGGATATGCTTTCCCTTTAGATGATGAGGATACCATTAAGTTTGACCAAAGTTTTCCTTTTACATTAACACGTGATCAACTTCGTACAATTGATGATATTAAAAAGGATATGGAAAGTCCAATAGTTATGGATAGACTTGTATGTGGCGATGTTGGTTATGGTAAGACTGAAGTAGCTCTAAGAGCAGCTTTTAAAGCAGTCCAAGGTTTAAAACAAGTTGCAGTATTATGTCCTACTACTATTTTATCTAGACAACATTATTATATATTTAAAGAAAGAATGGAACCTTTTGGTATTAGGGTAGAATTATTAAATAGATTTGTTAGTACTAAAAAATGTAATGAAATATTAAATGATTTATTTGATGGAAAAATAGATGTAATAATTGGTACTCATAAATTATTATCTAGTAGTGTTATATTTAATGATTTAGGGTTACTTATTGTTGATGAGGAACAAAGATTTGGTGTAATACATAAAGAAAAAATTAAAGAGATTAAGGCTAATGTTGACTGTATTACACTATCAGCTACTCCTATTCCTAGAACATTACAAATGAGTATGCTTGGTATAAAAGATTTATCAATGATAGAAACGCCACCAAAAAATCGTTATCCAATTCAAACATATGTGCTCCCAAGAAAAAACAGTGTAATTAGAGATGCTATTGAGAGAGAAATTGGGCGCGGTGGACAGGTATTTTACTTATATAATAAAGTAGAAGATATTAATGATGTAGCCCAAGAATTAAGTATGAATGTTCCATCAGCTAAGATTTGTGTTGCTCATGGACAAATGAAATCTAATGAATTAGAAAATGTCTTAATGAAGTTTATAGATGGCGAGTATAATGTGTTAGTTTGTACAACAATTATAGAAACCGGTATCGATATACCTATGACTAATACATTGATAATTCACGATGCTACTAGATTAGGTCTTAGTCAGTTATATCAAATTCGTGGTCGTGTTGGCCGTAGTAATAAAATAGCATATGCCTATTTAATGTATGATGATAGTAAACGTTTAACTGAAGAGTCTATTAAAAGATTAGAAGCAATTAAAGACTTTAATGAACTTGGTAGTGGTTTTAAAATTGCAATGCGTGACTTAGCTATTCGTGGTAGTGGTGATCTTTTAGGTAGTGAACAATCAGGTTATATTGATAGTGTTGGTATTGATATGTATATGCAAATATTAAATGAAGAGATTAATATTAATAAAGATATACCTAATATTGATGTTACACCTAAGATTCAAACACCTTTAATTTCTATGTCTATTAATGAAGGTTATGTAGAAAATGAAGGCACTAGAATTCTATTACACCAACGAATTGATAAGATTAAATCTGTTAAAGAATTAAGAGATTTTGAAGTTGAACTTATAGATCGATTTGGTGAAATTGAATCTGATACACATAATTACTTATGGGAAAAACTGTTAAAGAACTTACTTTCAATCTTCCACTTTAATGATCTTAAGATAGAAACAAAGAAAATCGTTTGTACTATGGATAAAGATTATAGTGATATTGATGGACAGTTATGGTTCTCACATTTAAAAATGTATCCTAATATTCTTTTAAGATATGTTACACCAAATATTATTTTAAGTGTAGATATTAAAAAAGATAAGGAATATGCAATTAAAGAACTTTCATTATATTTGGATGAACTTAATAATTTAGTTAAAAAATAATATATGACTTTAAAAACTAATAAGTATTTAGTATAATAGAGTGTAAAACTATATTTTAAAGGGTGATTAAATTGAAGTATGATGTAATTATTGTTGGTGCAGGTCCAGCAGGTTTATATAGTGCATATGAACTGATGGTAAAAAGCCCAGAATTAAAAGTATTATTAATAGATAAAGGACATGACATTTATCATCGTCGTTGTCCAGTTTTAGAGCATAAATTAGAAAAATGTCCAATCAATAAGAATGGTGTTTCTGGCTGTTATCCAGCTTGTTCTATCACTAATGGTTTTGGTGGTGCTGGTGCTTATTCAGATGGAAAGTTTAATATTACTAGTGAATTTGGTGGATGGATGACAGATTATTTACCAGAACAAGAAGTTAAATCATTAATAAGATATGTTGATGATATTAACATTAAATATGGCGCTCCAAAAGAAATAACAGATCCATTAACTGATAAAGTCAGAGAAATTGAAAGACGTGGTTATGCTGTAGGTTTAAAATTATTACGTGCAGAAGTTAGACATTTAGGTACAGAAAATAATTTACAAATTCTTAAGCATATCTATGAGGATTTAGCTAAACATATTGAAATGCGTTATAAGACTGAAGTAACTGATGTAATTGTTGAAGATGGTCATATCAAAGGTATTATGATCGGTGATGAAGTAATTAATTCTGATCATGTATTCGTATGTGTTGGTCGTGATGGTTCTACATGGTTACAAAAGGTATGTGAAGCTCATGGTATTTCTTTAACTCATAACCAAGTAGATATTGGCGTACGTGTTGAAACAAATGACGTTATTATGGAAGAAATTAATAAAAATTTATATGAAGGTAAGTTTGTATATCGTACTAGCGTTGGTACAGAAGTTAGAACTTTCTGTTCAAATCCTAGTGGACACGTTGTAGTAGAAAACCATAGTGGTACAATTTTAGCCAATGGTCACGCTTACCAAGACCCTAAATTAGGTACAAACAACACTAACTTTGCTTTATTAGTTTCTCATAAGTTTAGTGAACCATTTGATAGACCAAATGAATATGCTCATGAAGTTTCACGCTTAGCTAACCAATTATCTTGTGGCTCAGTTATCGTTCAACGTTATGGTGATATTAAAAAAGGTCGTCGTACAACTAAGAAGAGACTTGATGAAGGTTTCGTAAGACCATCATTAACTGAAGCTGTTCCTGGTGATTTAGGTTTAGTATTACCTTATAATACTATGAAATCAATTATTGAAATGATTGAAGCTCTAGACCATGTTACTCCAGGTATTGCGAATGAACACACTTTATTCTATGGTGTTGAAGCTAAGTTCTATTCTGCTAGACCAGTTGTTTCATCAAAGTTTGAAACTAAGATTAAAGGTTTCTATGTTGGTGGTGATGGTGCAGGTTTAACTAGAGGTTTAGCACAAGCTGGAGCAAATGGTGTCGCTGTAGCAAGAAATATTATTGATGATATTAAAAAGGGTGAGTAATAATGAGTAGACTCGTAATTGTTGGTTCCCAATGGGGAGATGAAGGAAAAGGTAAGGTTACAGATTTCTTAGCGCAACATGCTGATGTTGTTGTTAGAAGTCAAGGTGGTAATAATGCTGGCCATACAATTACAATAGGTGATGAAAAGTTTGCCTTACAAACAATTCCTTCAGGTATCTTTAATAAGAATATAAAAAATGTTTTAGCAAACGGTATGGTTATTAATCCACGTGCATTCTTATCGGAATTAGAAGAATTGCATAAACGTGGTATTACGGAATATAAATTATATATATCTAACCGTGCGCATGTTGTTATGCCATATCATTTAGATGTAGATGGTGCATATGAAAAGTTTAAAGGTGACAATAAGATTGGTACTACTAAAAAAGGTATTGGTCCATGTTACGCTGATAAAGCTAATCGTATAGGTATTCGTATTGGTGATTTATTAAGTGAAGAAACTTTAAGAGAAAGTTTAAATAACTGCTTACCAATTAAAAATATGGAATTAAAAATGTTGGGTCTTAGAGAATACACATTTCTAGAATTATTTGATGAATACTTAGAAATTGGAAAAAAATTAAAACCATTTGTATGCGATACATCTTATTTATTAAATGAAGAAATTGAAAAAGATTCTAATATACTATTTGAAGGTGCACAAGGTTCTATGTTATGTTTAGACCATGGATCATATCCATATGTTACATCTTCAAGTCCAACAGCAGCAAGTGTACCGGTAAATGCTGGTATTGCTCCAAAGTATATAGACCATTGTGTTGGTATTTGTAAAGCCTATACTACTAGAGTTGGTGAAGGTCCATTCCCTACGGAGTTATTTGATAATTTAGGTGAAGAAATAAGAACTAAAGGTCATGAATTCGGTACAGTAACTAAACGTCCTCGACGTGTTGGTTTCTTAGATTTAGTAGTTGTTAATTATGCTAAAAGGATTTCAGGTATCGATTCACTAGCTCTAATGTTATTTGATGTATTAACTGGTATTGATGAGTTAAAAGTATGTGTTTCTTATACATTAAATGGTGAAGTTATTCATACTATTCCAGCTACACTAAAAGAATATAGTAAATGTGTACCAAACTATATAACTTTAAAAGGATGGGACGAAGATTTAGTAAATGTTAAAACATATGATGAATTACCAATTGAAGCCAAAGAATATATTAGTGTAATTGAAAAATATACGGGTATTAGTGTTGATATGATTTCTGTAGGACCAGAAAGGACTCAAACTATTATAAGAAGAGATGTATTCAAAAAGTAATATATTAGTAAGTGCATGCTTAGTTGGAGTTAATTCTAAGTATAATGGTAAAAATAACTTGAATGAAGATATTTTAAAATTAAAAGATAACTTTAACTTGATATTATGTTGTCCTGAAGTTGCAGGCAAACTATCTACTCCCCGCGATCCAAGTGAAATAGTAGGTAAAAAAGTATTATCAAATAAAGGTAATGATGTTACTTTTAATTATAATTATGGTGCTAATGTCGCACTAAAGTTATGTATGAAGCATAATATTCAATATGCTATTTTAAAAGAAAAAAGTCCAAGTTGTGGTAGTACTAAAATCTATGATGGTACTTTTAGTGGTACTCTTATTGATGGTGAAGGAGTAACAACGACTTTACTTAGAAATAATGGTATAAAAGTATATTCAGAATTAGAAATAAATAAGTTATTAGAGGATATTAGGAGAGATTAATTCTCTCCTTTTTAAAATATTTAACATTTAGTCTATATATATGGTAGGAGGAACATTTATGACACTTATTACTACAAATGAGATATTGACTAAAGAAGATATTATTAAATTTTTAGAAGAATATAATTTAATTAAAGAAGGTTATATAGATATTAAAATAGATAGTGATTATTTTAAAGAATTAAGTTATGGAACATATAGTTTAAATATTGATTTAATTTATGATAATGGATATGTAGAAAACTATGATTATAAGCTAACATATTTAGAAAAAGAACAAATATCTATTAAAAATAATACTGGGTATTTTGTTCTAACATCAATTATTCTTTTATTAATTCTATTTACTTATTTAACAATATTTATTATAAAGAAGCATTTAAAGAAAAGAAATAACAATCTAGAAATTGATGGTGACATATAGTTGCCATCTTTTTATTTTATGGATAATTTATGGACAAATATTTAATATTAGTTTTATATTTAATAAAATAATAAATATTTAATAGTCATAATATGATAAATTTAAACGAACTTTTAATTCTTTTTTGTTTTCTATTATTTAAAATATTCTTATGATAACGGTTTTATTAATTAAATTATTTTTAATAACGCTATATTACTTGTAATGGTCAAGTACTAGCGTTATAATTAGAATGGACAACTTTACACAAAATTGAGGTGATAAAAGTGAGTAAAAAGCAAAAGAAAATTAGCCTTATAGTTTATTTTAGCTTAATAGCTATATTACTAGTTCTTTGCTTCTTAGTACCAGGTAATCCAAAACATGAGTCAATTCAAGATGCTATGACTGATGCTGTATTACATGAACTAAACTTAGTTTCGTTATTCGGTATTAAGAATGTAAATCCAGGTCTAATTTCAGCTTATGTTGTTACAGCTGTAATATTACTATTTGCTGTGATTGTTAGATTATTTGTAATTCCTAAGTTTAAGTATGTACCAGGGAAATTCCAAATAGCGTTAGAGCAAATGGTAGGATTCTTCGATGACCTTGCTAAAACAAATAGTCCCCATAAAAATAATTTTATAGGAGCATACATTTTTAGTGCTGGTCTATATATTTTTATAGGCACTTTATTTGAATTATTTGGTATTCAGGTTATTGGTATTCATGGTAATTCCATCGCATTACCAGCTCCATTAGCAGATATTAATGGTGCTATTGCTATGGGTGGTTTATCATATCTTGTAATTTTAGGTGGTGGCTTTATTTGTGCTGGTCTAAAGGGTGGTTTAAAGACATTAAAAGACTTCTCTTTACCAATTTCAATGAGCTTCCGTTTATTTGGTGCTTTACTGAGTGGTTTATTAGTTACTGAATTAGTATATTATTATTTACCATTAAGTTTTGTATTACCAGTTGTGGTTGGTGTATTATTTACATTAATCCATGCGTTAGTACAAGCATATGTATTAGCTATGTTAACAGCGTTATTCTATGGTGAAGCTGTAGAAAAGCATCCAAAGAAAGAAAAGAAAAAAGTTACACAAGTCCAAGAGGCATAAAAAGGAGAAAGACATGAAAAATATTAAAAAAATTTCAATTGCATTAGGTGCAATTATTGCTACTATGGTAGTGGCATTCGTATTTGTATTATTAAATAAAAATACTAGTAATGGTGCAACTAATATTTTATTAGCTGCTGAAGAACAAGTCGAAGCAACTGGTGGCTTATCAGCAGATGCTGCTAAAGCTATTGGTGCTGCTATCGTTGTTGGTTTAGCTGCATTAGGTGGTACTATTGCCATGGGTTTAGCTATTGCTAAATCAAGTGAAGGTATTAGCCGTCAACCAGAAGCTGAAGGTAAAATTCGTACTTCATTAATGTTAGGTTTAGTATTTATTGAAACTGTAGTTATTTACGCATTAATCGTAGCTATCTTATTAATCTTCGTATTATAATTTTGGAGGTAACGTAAGATGTTATTAGCAGGTTTACCATTAAATATTGATTGGCAACAAATCCTATTACATCTTCTAAACTTTGTTATCTTAACTGGTGGGTTATATTTCTTGTTATTTAGTCCTATTAAGAAATTTATGGCAAGTAGAAAAGAACACTACGAAACATTAGATAAAGAAAGTAATAAGAAGTTAGAAGAAGCTAATCAAAAGAATTTAGAACTTGAAACACGCTTAGCTAATTTAGAAAATGAATTACAAGCTAAACGTAATGAAGCTTCTATTAAATTAGAAGAATATCGTGCTGAAGAGATTAGTAAAGCTAAGGAGGAAGCAGCTAAAATCGTTCAAAAGGCTATTGTTGAGGGTCAAAAGAATAAAGAAAAGATTATGGCTGAATGTGATAGAACTATTAAAGATTTAGTTACTGAAGCAACTAAAAAGATTGTTTTATCTGAAACTAGCGAAATGTACGATGAATTCTTAAAGCAAGCAAAGGAAAGTGATAAATAATGGCACTTAATAAAGCTATTATTTATGCTAAAGTAAAACCCTCTAATGAGCAATTAATTTCCTTTAAAGAGTTTGTATTTAATAAATATAATAAAAATTTAGATATTGAATTTGTTTATGATGAAAATATTAAATCTGGTTTTAAATTAGTTGTTGGTTCTGATATCTATGACTGGACAGCTAAGGGTAGATATAGACAATTCAAAGAAAAAATCGAAAAGGATACATTACATAAAAGTAATTTAGTATCTATTTTAAAAGAATCTATTGACCAATTTAGTTTATCAGTTAGAAAAGATGAAATTGGTGTTGTACGTAGTGCGTTAGATGGTATTATTACAATTGATGGATTAAACAAGGCAACTTATGGTGAAGTTTTAGTATTCCAATCAGGTTGTAAAGGTATGGTACAAACAATATCACGTGATTCTATAATGGCAGTTTTATTCGGTCAAGAAGATGAAGTATCACAAGGTGATTTAGTTTATAGAACATATAAAACTGCAGGTATGCCTGTAGGTAATGAGTTCTTAGGACGTGTAGTTGATGCTTTAGGTAATCCAATTGATGGCTTAGGTCCTATTAATTATGAAGATTACTTACCATTAGAAAATCCAGCACCACAAATTATTGATCGTGATCCTGTTTCTAGACCACTAGAAACTGGTATTTTAACAATTGATTCTATGTTCCCTATTGGTAGAGGACAAAGAGAATTAATAATTGGTGATAGACAAACTGGTAAAACAGCTATCGCTTTAGATACAATTATTAATCAAAAGGGTAAAGATTGTATTTGTGTTTATGTTTCTATTGGACAAAAAGCATCTAGTATTGCATTGTTAGTTGAAACATTAAAGAAAAAAGGTGCTATGGATTATACAGTTGTTGTATCGTCTTTTGCATCTGATCAAGCATCACTACAATATGTTGCGCCATATGCAGGTTGTAGTATTGCTGAACACTTTATGCATCAAGGTAAAGATGTATTAATTATTTATGATGATTTATCTAAACATGCTATTGCATATAGAACTATATCATTATTATTAGGTCGTGCTCCAGGTCGTGAGGCATACCCAGGTGATGTTTTCTATCTACATTCAAGATTATTAGAACGTGCAGCACAATTAAGTATTGCTAATGGTGGTGGTTCAATGACTGCTTTACCAATCGTTGAAACACAAGCTAGTGATGTTAGTGCTTATATTCCTACTAATATTATTTCTATCACAGATGGTCAAATCTTCTTAGAAAGCGAATTGTTCTTTGCTGGTCAAAGACCAGCTATCAACATTGGTTTATCAGTATCACGTGTTGGTGGTGCTGCTCAAACTAAAGCTGTTAAGGCTGCTAGTGGTACATTAAGATTAGACTTATCTCAATATAGAGAAATGGAAGTATTTACTCAGTTTGCATCTGATTTAGATGAAACTACAAAGAAACAACTACATTATGGTTCTTGTTTAATGCAAGTATTAAAACAACCTCAATATTCACCATTATCACAAGCTGAAGAGGTTATAACATTAGTAGCTGCTTTAAATAGAGTATTTAATCAATTACCAGTTAACAAGGTAAAAGATTGTCAAACAAAGATGCTTGCATATTTTAATAAAAATGAACAAGCATTATGCTTAGAATTAGAAACTAAGCGTGTATTAAATAATGATATTAAAATTAAGATTGTAGATACTGCTCATAATTTTGTAAAGGATTATATTAATTCTACAAATGAGTAATACAAAAGAGATTAAGAAGCGTATTAAGAGTATTAGTGATACACATAAAATTACTAATGCTATGTATTTAATAGCTTCAACAAAATTAAGAAAAGCTAAAGCTGATTTTGATCATACAAAACCTTATTTCTTTGCTTTAAAACAAGAAATTAAACGTATATTTAGAATTAGTTCTAATATAGAAAATAAATATTTCTATCCTGTTGGTAGTAATAAAGCAAGAAGTAATACTTACGGTATTTTAGTTATTACTGCTGATAAGGGTTTAGCTGGTGCTTATAATATTAATGTTATTAAAGAAACAATGCGTTTATTAACTGAACATCCAAATGCTAAACTATTTGTTGTTGGTGAATATGGACGTCATTATTTTGAAGAGCATAATATTAAGATTGAACGCAGTTTCTTATATACTGCGCAAAATCCTAGTATGCACCGTGCGCGTGAAATATGTGATATTATTTTAGAACAATATGATAAAGCTATTTTAGGTAAGATATTTGTTGTATATACCGATCTTGCTAGTGGATTAGTAGGCGAAGCAAAATCAACACGTTTATTACCATTCCATCGTGCTACATTTACTGATACTTTAGATGATTCAAAAGTGGTTCAAAATATGCCATTTTATCCATCTATGGAAGAAGTATTAGATAATACTATGCAAAGTTATATTTCTGGTTTTATCTATAGTACTTTAATTGATAGTTTTTGTTGTGAACAAGAGGCACGTATGACAGCAATGTCCTCAGCAAATGAAAATGCTGAAGAGCTTTTAAATGAGTTATCTACACAATATAATAGAGTGAGACAAGCACAAATAACCCAAGAAATTATCGAAATATCTGGTGGTGCTCGTGCTCATAATGAAAGGAAATAAAACAATGATAAAAGGAAAAATTGTCCAAATTTCTGGTCCAGTAATTGATGTTTTATTCGAAAATAATGAAGTTCCTAAAATTAAAGAAGCTCTATATGTTACTTTAGATGGTAAAGATAAAGTAATGGAAGTACAAATGCACTTAGGTGATAATATTGTAAGATGTATAATGTTATCTGAAAGTGAAGGCTTATATAGCGGTATGGAAGTAGTAAGAACTGGAGAAACTATTAAGGTTCCTGTAGGTCAAGCTACTTTAGGTAGAGTATTTAATGTTCTTGGTGATCCAATTGATGGTAAAGATAAAGTTCCTAGTGATGAAAAACACTGGAGTATTTATCGTAAAGCTCCATCATTTGCTGATCAAAAGGTTGCTATCGAAATTTTAGAAACTGGTATTAAAGTTATCGATTTATTAGAACCATATCCTAAGGGTGGTAAGATTGGTCTTCTTGGTGGTGCTGGTGTTGGTAAAACAGTGTTAATTCAAGAGTTAATCCATAATATTGCTATGGAACATGGTGGTTATTCTATCTTCACTGGTGTCGGTGAACGTTCTCGTGAAGGTAATGATTTATATAATGAAATGCTTGAAAGTGGTGTTATTAATAAAACTGCTTTAGTATTTGGTCAAATGAATGAGTCACCTGGTGTCAGAATGCGTGTAGCTTTATCAGGTTTAACTATGGCTGAATACTTTAGAGATGAAGAGCATAAAGATGTTTTATTTTTCATTGATAATATCTTCCGTTTTGTTCAAGCTGGTTCTGAGGTTTCTACACTACTTGGTCGTATGCCATCTGCCGTAGGTTACCAACCAACTCTTGCTCTTGAAATGGGTCAATTACAAGAAAGAATTACTTCTACTAAGAATGGTTCTATTACATCTGTCCAAGCAATTTATGTTCCAGCAGATGACTTAACAGACCCTGCTCCAGCTACAACATTCTCACATTTAGATGCTACTACAGTATTATCTAGAAAGATTGCTGAACAAGGTATTTATCCAGCTGTTGATCCATTAGAATCATCTTCTAGAATTCTAGAGCCTGAAATAGTAGGACAAGAACACTACGAAATTGCTCGTAAAGTTCAAGAAATTCTTCAAAAATATAAAGAATTACAAGATATTATTGCTATCTTAGGTATGGACGAATTAAGTGATGAAGATAAAGCAATTGTAGGTCGTGCACGTAGAATACAAAGATTCCTATCACAACCTATGTTCGTTGGTGAGAAGTTTACTGGTAAAGCCGGTAAGTATGTACCATTAAGTGAAACTTTAAGAGGATTTAAAGCAATCATTAATGGTGAGATGGATTCATATCCTGAATTAGCCTTCTTTAATGTTGGTACTATTGATGAGGTAATTGAAAAAGCTAAAGAATTAGAGGGTATGTAAGATGAAAACATTCAAAGTATCCCTATTAGCTGCAGATAAACCATTCTATAATGGTGAAATTGAATCTATAATTATTCCTACATCCAATGGTAAGTATGGATTATTAGCTAATCACTGTAATATGTTAGGTGCCATTGTACCAGGTATATTAGAATATAAGATACCTGGTAAAGATTACCAACTTGCCAGTGTTTCGAGTGGTATTTTTAAAATGGAAGGTAATAGTTTATTAATATTAGTTGATTCTATTGAAAGACCTGAAGAAATTGATATTAATAGAGCTAAAGAACAAGAAATCATGGCTAAAGAACAACTATTACAAAAACTAAGTAGACAAGAATACTATACAACTCAAACTAGACTAGCTAAAGCTTTAAATAGAATTAAAGTTAAAGGTAATATTAAAATGTAATTAAGAAGATTCTATAGCTACCTATGGTAGCTATAGATTTTTTTTTAATATTAAATGAAATTTAATAAAATTATTTGACTTTTACGTTAGTATTGCATATACTAAAAGTAGATAAAACACATACATACATGATTTTAATATATGAGTTATATAACCTTCATTTGTATTCAACTTATTAATATTCATGTTATGAAAACACTTTTAGACATCTGATTAGATTTTTTATTACTTATAGAAAACTATAAATTAGGGGAATCTTTTATAGTTATTTATTAAGAGAATATTTATTAGTGTATAATATATGTCAAAAATCTTGCCAATGAAATTTTATAAAAACGTCTATTTTAGATTAAAGAAACTTTAATGCTGTCTTATAAGAAATTACTTTAAATAAACAGGATGTGATAACAATGCTTTTTTGTTTATATTATAGCATATATTAGACTTGTGAACTATTATGCTTGTATATTAGAATCAAGATAAAAAAACTAGAATATTAGTAGTGAAAATTTACTAAGTCTAAGAAATATTTTTATAAGAGAGGTCTGGAAAATGAAGAAAATTATAATGCTTTTATTACTTTTAGTTGTACCTTTATTGTTTCAAACACTTGATGTAAATGCTAGTGGATCATTTGTAAATAAAAATGGTATTACTATCTCAAATGTAGATTATAATAAGTTGAAATCTGTTGGTTATACTGATGATGAAATTTTAACATTGACAGTTGAAAAATATAATAAAGTTTCTAATATGAATATTATATCACAAAAATCTAATACAAAATACTTGTATGAAATTGAAAACCAAAGATCAAAAGAAATTTCAACTTTAGTGGTGGATGCTCCTATTCAATTATACGAAGAGTCAACCATAACTAATGGATATGTAAAAGTTGATACTTATGGAACTTTTTATAAAAACCTAGGTACATTAGGTGAATGTTTCGTTAAAGTAAATGTAAGTTATTTTGGGAATGTGTCTAATAGACTGGAAGATATAATTGGTATATCAAATTCTGATAATGTTCAAATTAAATCTGAATATATTAATGGATCACAAAGACCCAAATTTGAGTTTAATTAAACGTATATGGAAGACTATTATTGTCGAGATTTTACGACATATCCCGAAAAAGTATCTGAATATACATCAAACCACTCTTTAAAATATGATGGTAAAGATTTAACTCAATATAAATATTACATTGATAAAGGAATTATCGTAAAATACGACTTACCTTCAGATTATCATAATACATCTTCAAGCGCTCAGATTAAGCAAGAAAAAAACATAGAATATTACAATTTTAAAGCAACTATTGCGGCTGATTTTGTTGTAAAACAAACTGGTTTAAATGCTTGTACTTTTGCTGGGTTAAATATTATTCAAAACGAAGGTGGCGAAATTGATTTTAGTAAGATATCTATTTCAACTCAACCACCATACTTTAGTTATGATGCAGCTTGGTGGAGACCTGTTCCACATTTCGAAGATCCAGTTGGAAGTTGTATATTTTTTGAGAATTTATATAATTAGGAAGTGTTACATATGAGAAATGTTGAAGAGTTTAATCAAAAAAAATATATAAAAAGATCATTTATATTTACAATTTTAGTAACTGTTACTATATTAGCTATTTATGGTATAGGATGGATATTTACACCACTAGCTCTACTAATAGCGTTTATTCCAAATTTGGTATTAAGTATAATTAAAAGTATATACTATTTTATACACTTTGGTTTTAATAAAACAATTATTTGGACTGAAGTTCTTTCTACTTTACTAATATTACTAATTTATTTACCATTTATTGGTACAGGATTATTTGTATAAATAATTAACATCTAAACTTAATTTATTTAAATAGTATCATATTTCTAGAAGATTTGTTTTGTGTAGTATTAATTATTTAAATTTACACTATAAAATATATGGTGCAAAGCTTTTAAATACCACATTCAAGTTTTAGTCGGTGTATAAGTTAAGTAGACAAGAATACTATACAACTCAAACTAGACTAGCTAAAGCTTTAAATAGAATTAAAGTTAAAGGTAATATAAAAATGTAAATAGGAAAAAATCTACAACTTATTTTCGTTGTAGATTTTTTCCTATTTATAAAGTTTTTTTCTATTGTCAAGCGAATTTGAAATGTCTCAAAAAAATTTAAACATTAACACCGGTATTATCACGATGTTTTTGTTTTTGTAAGTAGTTTAGGAACGACGCTCTCTTCCATGGGTGTGACATAGGTGGAATATATATCTTTTTTGGTTTATTCTCCTTAACCTCTACATCAAACTCCTTTGATATTTTTTCATGTGATGGTACCTCTATTAGACCATAGATAACGTCATTAGCATTTAAATGTAAATTACCATCTAGGGCTTCAATAACTAAACATTTTGCTTTATTCATCAAATAAGCTAGCGTTCCATCTTTCTTAAGAGGAGAATAAAATTTGTTTTTAAATCTAATTGTATTACCAGAATCAACAACCCTTTGTGATATTACAGCTAATATATGATTAATTTCAAAATCAGTTGGTTGATTTTCAAATACTGTTTTGGTATTATTTAGATGTAGAGCAAATTGGTCATTGAATTTTTTTAGGTAGTTTTTTAAGAATTTATTGGCAGCCTCTATAGTAGTAATTTTTTTACGTCTAAGTTCAATAGGTAGCCTAGATTGAAATGTTTGGTTGAGACTTTCTATCCTACCTTTTGCTTGGGCAATACTAGTAGTTTTAATATCAATGCCTAGATTATGACATGCATAAGAAAATTGTGTAAATGTGTCATCATCGTCAAAGGCATTTTTTTCTATTATATTCAAAAACTGTACGTCTATCAGTGTAGAACATTGCAGGAATACCATAATCAACCAATATTTGCTTTAAAACGTTATAATAACCGTTTAAAGTCTCTTGTTTATCAAAATATGCACCAACAACAGTACCAGTTGCATCATCTACAGCTAAGTGTAAATGCCAAATTTCTTGTTATTTGTCAATTTATATGCCCCTAAAAATGAAAATTATAGTAGAATTAAATAAAGATGCATCCATTTGAATCATTTCACCCATATACTTGCATCGTGGTCTCTTAGGGTGTGGGTTTGGATCATCTATTGTTGCGATAGCTTCCTTAATTTCATTTTGGATTTTCTTAGAGTTAATTAATTTTAATTTTTCTTTAAGTTCTTTTTTTAATTTCTTTCTTGTTGCTTTTCTAGCTTTAGGTGAAAGTACACCTTCTTCATACAACCAATTGCGTAGCGTTGTGTCAGAAATTTTAACATTTAAGTCTTCACTAACTATTTCACAAAAGTGAGTGAAATTAGCATCACTGAATTCATCAATGTAAAGCTTAATTATTTTATTTCTAGTTTCTAATGGAATTGTAGTAGAAGGCAATTTGCCTCTATTACCATGTACAAAGCCTTCTTTTCCTTTTTCTTTATATAATTTTATAAGTCTGTTAATAGTTCTAATAGTACATTTTAGTTTTACTGATGCATTATGTTTATTACTGTTTGTTTCTACAAGTTTTTTTATCACTTCATATTTTATCATTTCTTTATCTCTTAAATATACCTTTCTCATACAATATAACCTCCTAATCGCTTGGGTTATATTATATTAAATTTTTAATAACATTTCTATGTTAGGACATTTTCAATATCGATACATTAAGACATTATCATAATTGAATGATACATATTAATTTCTATATTTAGAATAATTGTTATATTTATTAAAATATATTATAATAAATGGTAATTGTTAGGAGTGGTGATATGGATTGGAAAGACTTTTTTAATGAAGAATCTAAAAAAGAATATTTTAAAGATTTAATGAATAAAGTAAATAATGCTTATAATAATGGAGTATGTTATCCATTATATGATAATATCTTTAATGCTTTTAAATTAACACCTTTAGAAAATGTAAAAGTTGTTATTTTAGGACAAGATCCATACCATGAGGAAAATCAAGCTCATGGTTTATCGTTTAGTGTTTTATGTAAAAAACTTCCACCATCATTAAAAAATATATATAAAGAAATGTCACTAGATTTAGGGGTAGAAGTCAAACAAGATGGTGACCTAACTTATTTAGCTAAGCAAGGGGTATTATTATTAAATGCTACACTTTCAGTGGAGGAAGGTAAGGCTAATAGTCACAAAGATTTTGGGTGGCAAACATTAACTGACAATGTATTAAAATATTTAAATGAATTAGATAAAAATATAGTATATATACTATGGGGTAATAATGCTAGAAGCAAAACAACATATTTAATAAATAAGAAACAATTTATAATTGAAAGTGCACATCCATCACCATTATCTGCATATAATGGATTTTTTGGTAGTAAACCATTTAGCAAATGTAATAAATTTTTAAGAGATCATAATATAGAAGAAATAAATTGGATTAAGGGGGACTTACATGATTAATATAATCGGAGCAGGTTTAGCTGGTTGCGAAGCAGCTAATTATTTAGCTAATAAAGGACATAAGGTAAGACTATATGAAATGCGTCCAAAGAAAATGACAGCGGCACATAATACTGATAAATTTGGTGAATTAGTATGTTCTAATAGTTTAAAAAGTGATTCTTTAGAAAATGCTTGTGGTATTTTAAAAGAAGAGATGAGCTTATTTAATTCAATAATTTTAAAATGTGCTAAAGCTCACAGTGTACCTGCTGGTGGTGCCTTAGCTGTAGATAGAGAACCATATAGTGAAATGGTTACTAAACTTATTAAGGATAATCCTAATATTGAGATTTGTTACGATGAAGTAACTAATATCAACATTAATGAACCAACCATTATAGCTACTGGACCACTTACAAGCGATGATTTATGTTTAAATATTAAAGAGTTATTTGGTTTAGAAGATTTCTATTTCTTTGATGCTCAAGCACCTATTATCTATGCAGATAGTATAAATATGGATATTGCTTATTTAAAGAGTAGATATGATAAAGGTGAAGCCTCATATTTAAATTGTCCTTTTACTAAAGAAGAATTTGAATTATTCTATAATGAATTAATAAATGCTGAGGAAGTAGAAATTAAAGATTTTGAATTAAAAGTATTTGAGGGATGTATGCCGGTAGAAGTTATGGCTAAACGTGGACCCCAAACACTGACTTTTGGACCAATGAAACCTGTTGGTTTAAGAAGACCTGATGGTACTAGTCCATATGCTGTAGTTCAACTTAGACAAGATGATGCAGCTAAATCAATGTATAATTTAGTAGGGTTCCAAACTCACCTTAAGTTTGGTGAACAAAAACGTGTATTTAGTTTAATCCCAGGTTTAGAAAATGTAAGATTTGCTAAATACGGACGTATTCATAAGAATACATATATTAATGCTCCAAGCATTTTAAACCCAACACTACAAACTAGAAAGTATCCTAATTTATTCTTTGCTGGTCAGTTATCAGGTGTTGAAGGCTATGTAGAGAGTGCTGCAACTGGACTTTTAGCTGGTATTAATATGGATTTATATATTAATAATAAAGAGTTAGTAACACTACCACAAGAATCTATTTTAGGTTCACTGGTTCATTATATTAGTAATTCTAATATTAAAGACTTCCAACCTATGAATGCTAATTTTGGTATATTACCAGAACTAAACTTTAAACATCATAAGAGTGATAGAAAAAGATTATATGGTGAAAGAGCACTATCATTAATGAAAGAAGTTAAAGAGAATTATGGATTATAATGAATCTTTAAATAATTTTTTAGATTATTTAAATTCTAATTTAGGATATAGTGATAATACAATTTTAGCTTATAAGAATGATATTAATGAATTTAACGATTTTATTAAAGGTGAGAGATTTGCTAAAGACGCTTTAACTATTAGAAATGAAAGAGCGTGTAGAGCTTTTATTACTTATCTATCAGAAAATAATTTTAAAGAATCATCCATTAACCGTAAACTATCATCACTTCGAACTTTTTATGATTATCTATTAGAAAGAGAAATAGTTAAAGCTAATTATTTTTCAAATATTGAAGGATTAAAAGTTCCCAAAAGATTACCACATGTCATTAAAGATGATGAAATCAAAATGATGATAAAGGTATGTGATAATAATACTTTATATGGATTAAGAAATAAGATTATTATTGAAATGTTATATGGTTTAGGCTTACGAGTAAGTGAGTTAGTAAATATTAAGCTTACAGATATAGATTATGATAGAGATGAAATAAATATCTTTGGTAAAGGTAATAAAGCTAGAAAAGCTATAATATTTCCCGAGTTAAAAAGTGATTTGGTTACATATATAAAAGATTATAGAAATAAATTACTTATAAAAAAAAGTATGGAGTATAATGATTATCTATTAATTTGTAATAAAGGTACTAACCTTACTACTAGAGGTGTTAGATATGTTTTAGATAGTATTATTAAAAACTGTGGTGAAACATTTAGTATCTCTCCACATATGTTACGACACAGTTTTGCATCTGCACTTTTAAATAATGGTTGTGACTTGCGTAGTGTCCAAGAACTATTAGGTCATACAAGTATTAGAACTACCCAAATATATACACACATTAATTATGAAACATTAAAAAAAGAGTACGATCTATCACATCCAAGAGCTAACAAAAAGAAATAGCTATTTTCTATTTAAATATATTAAGTAAAATGATATAATTAGCTTTAGAAAGGAAGATTTTATGAAAAAACTATTATTTTTACCTATTTTAATATTAACATTCTTCGCTTTAGCAGGATGTTCAAATAACGTTGATTATACTTATGTCGAAGCTTTCGCTAACAAAGAAATGTATAACGATTGGATTAAAAATGTTGAATTTAGCGATAAATTCATCGTTGAAAATGAAGAGAATATGCCAGATAAGAAGGCTACAAGATTTGAAATCTATTTACCTAAGAATATAGTAGAAAGCACTAGATATGTAACTACTGATATTGAAGAAATCTATAATGATAGATATGAATCAGTAGTAGCTACAGCATACTCTTTTAGTAATTTAAGTCAAGTTAATGCAATGGTATTAAATACAGTTAACTTAAAGAAAAAAGATATTAGAGATGCATATAATAAAACTACATCATTAAATGATAAAGAATATGCTGGTTTAGATTTACCAGAATCTTATAGTGTATTTTGGTCAATGACTTTTGGTAAAGCTGATTTAACTGCACACACAGCAAAAGAGGGTTATAATAGAGCTGTAGCAACTGCATACATTCCAGTTAAGATTGATTATTTTACAGCTAAAGATAAATCTGATGCAGTTAAAACTTTAACTACACATGTTATTTTACCTGTAACTACAACTTTAACTTATACTAAGAATGGTGCATTAGATACTGATTCTAAGTTTTTAAAATTCTCATCAGTTGAATTAAAAGTTGATGAGAATGGTTTCTTAAAATAGTATTGGAGGGAGTATATACTCCCTTTTTGCGTTTTTTTGGAGGATTATATGTTACAAAATGAATATTTATCAACACCAATATATAAAAAAATAATTGTTATTATAGTATCTTTAATTATTTTAGCAATGCAAGTAGCTATCTTTTATTTTTCATTTATAGGTAGTATATATAATGAAAAATATACATATACACGTATTTTATATTTTGTAGGTTTAATACTAGGATTTATTGTATGCTTACTAGTAATAAACTTTGAAAAGAATGCTAGTTATAAAGTAACTTGGATAGCTTTAATATCATTATTACCTTTATTCTTTTCGTTCTTATATATGCTAAACTTCTTTGCTAGAAGATTCCCTAAGAGAAAACAATCAAGACTATTAGACTATGTTGATACTAATAACTTAGTTAAATATAATGATTATAGCGAATTAACAAGTGAAGAAAGAAGAATTAGTAAGATGATTTATAGTCAAGGTAGAGAGACTATATATAATAATACTAAAGTAGAATTCTTTAATGATGCTATCTTAAAACATAAACATATGATAGAAACATTGAAGAAAGCAAAAAAATATATCTTTTTAGAATATTTTATTATCTCTGATGGTCAATTAATGGATGAACTAATAGAAGTATTAAATGAAAAAGGTAATGAAGGTGTTGAAATTAAGCTCTTATATGATGATATGGGTAGTAAAAGATGTTTATCTAAAAAATTGATATCTAAGTTAGTATCTATACCTAATTTAAAACTATGTGTATTCCAACCATTAGGATTTAATCTTAATCCATTATTAAATTATCGTGATCACCGTAAAATTGTGGTTGTTGATGGCCTTTACGCTTACTGTGGTGGTGACAATTTAGCTGATGAATATATTCATCTTAAACAACGTTTCGGTTACTGGAGAGATAACGCGTGTTATTATGAGGGTGAAGCAGTAGACGGCTTTATTAGTATGTTTAGTACTATGTGGTTTATGAGTAGTAAAGAAACATTAGATTTACGTAATTATATTGTAAAACACAATGTAGTTAATGATACTTATGTTATACCAATATCTGATGGTCCAAATAATAATGAAAATATAGCTTATAATGCGTTTGCTAGTATGTTTAATGTAGCTAACGAGACACTATATATTTCTACTCCATATCTAATAATAGATGACAATCTATTAGAAGATATAATTAACGCTAAAAAGAGTGGTGTTGATGTTAAAATACTAACTCCTGGTATTCCTGATAAGAAGATGGTGTTCTCTGTTACTCGTGCTCATTATAAAACTTTATTAGAAGCTGGTGTTGAAGTATATGAATTTACTAAAGGCTTCAACCACGCTAAAAATATTATAGTAGATAATAAGATGGCCTTTTGTGGTACTGTTAATATGGATTATAGAAGTATGTTCTTACATTATGAGTGTGGTGGTATTATCTTTAGAGATAAAGTAATTCGTGAGATGAAGGAAGATTTCTTAAAAGATATAAAAGAATCTAAATTAGTTACAATTGACGATTATAAGAAACGTAGTCCTTTCTCTAAACTATCTGCATTCCTATTAAGAGTATTCTCACCAATGCTTTAATTATGAATAAATTGTGTAAAAGTGTCTTCTTTTATTGAAATTGTAAATTTTAAGTATATAATATAATTATAAATCTTACGTTTTGAAAGGAGCCTTTTCATGGCAAGAAGAAAATCAAATAAAAAAAATACTAAGATGATCTTAGTAGCTTTAGCACTATTACTAGCTTTAGTAGGTGTTGTATTATTCTGTGTACTTAATTCAGTACAATTTGTAATTGGTGATAATCCAGTTGAAGACGCATTCTATAAAGGATATCAAGTAGTATTTGGTTATACTGAAACTGCAGGTTCTATTGTTAGTGTATCAGTAAAAGTATTAACATTTAGTTTTATGGCATTATTACCTATAATCTTAGTACTTGGTGGTATCATTTTAGCATTATTAGGTTTAAATAATAAATTATTTAGCTTTATTGGTGGCGTTCTATTAATTGGTGCTGCTGTATTATTTATCGTAGTTCCTAACTTTGTTTCATTAACTGAAGAAGGTGCAAAACTATTAGGTGGTCTTACAAGTTTAACTGGTATTACTACAAGCTTTAAAGCTTCAATTGGTGTATACTTAGGTGCATCATTTGCTGGTGTTGCTGGTTTATTAACTATTGGTAGCAATTTCTAATAACTTATGGATAGCTTAGGCTATCCTTTTGTTTATCTGTGTGCCAGGAATGGTATTAATCTTACTGGTGAAAGTCCAGTCACGGGTAT